>JGI24140J50213_10000004_pt1 | contig 96479 bp, 86 predicted proteins | sample BarGraIncu00222A_FD_50213 | JGI IMG/M metagenome (IMG submission 50213)
CGGCCACTCGGCGGACAGGATCGAGTAGTAGACGGAGTCGCGCCAGGTGCCGTCGCGGTGCCGCACATGGTGGCGCAGCATGCCCTCGCGGACCGCGCCCAGCCGGGCGATCGCCGCCTGCGAGCGCTCGTTCTGGTGGTGGGTCTTGAGCGCGACCCGCTCGCAGCCCAGGTCGTCGAACGCGTGCCCGAGGAGCAGCAGCTTGGCCTCGGTGTTGACCGCACTGCGCCAGACCGAGCGAGACAGCCACGTCCAGCCGATCTCGATGCGCTCGTCGACCGGGTCGATGTCGAGGTAGGAGGACGAGCCGACGACGCGCCCCGACCCGGCTTCGAGCACCGCGAACGGGAACCGCAGGCCGGAGTCGCGCTCGGCGAGCGCCGCGGCCACGACAGCCCGCATCTCGGCCTCGTCGGCCGGGAAGCTCGGCAGCCAGCGCCAGACCTCCTCGTCGCCGGCCGTCGCCGCGGCCAGCCCGGTGACGTGGTCCGGCTCGAGCGGCTCGAGCCGTACGTGCCTGCCCTGCAGCGTGACCGCCGACGGTCGCGTGGCCACCGGCTACACCAGCGGGCGGACGGTGATGGTCTCGTCGCGCCCGGGCCCCACACCGATCACCGAGAAGGGTGCCCCCGAGCGGGCCTCCAGGTAGTCGACGTAGGCCCGCGCGCCGGCCGGCAGGTCGTCGAGGTTGCGGGCCTTCGAGATGTCCTCCGTCCAGCCAGGCAGGTACTCGTACACCGGCTTGGCATGGTGGAAGCCGGTCTGCGTCATGGGCACCTCGTCGAAGCGCTCGCCGTCGATGTCGTACGCCACGCAGACCGGGATCTGCTCGAACCCGGTGAGGACGTCGAGCTTGGTGAGCACGAAGTCGGTCACCCCGTTGATCCTGGCCGCGTAGCGGGCGATCGGCAGGTCGTACCAGCCGCAGCGTCTTGGCCGTCCCGTCGTCGTGCCGTACTCGTCGCCGACGCTCCGGAGCCGCTCGCCGTCCGCGTCGTTCAGCTCGGTGGGGAACGGGCCCTCGCCCACCCGTGTCGTGTACGCCTTGACGATCGCGATCACCCGGTCGACGCGCGTCGGCGGGATGCCCGAGCCGGTGCACGCGCCGCCGGCCGTCGCGCTCGACGAGGTGACGAACGGGTAGGTGCCGTGGTCGACGTCGAGCAGCGTCGCCTGCCCGCCCTCGAGGAGCACCGTGCTGCCGGCGTCGAGGGCGTTGCCCAGCAGCAACGCCGTGTCGGCGACGAGCGGGCGCAGCCGGTCGGCGTAGGACAGCAGCTCGTCGACCACGGAGTCGACCGTGATCGCCCGCCGGTTGTAGATCTTCACCAGCAGCTGGTTCTTGAGGTCCAGGGCACCCTCGACCTTCTGCCGCAAGATGTTCTCGTCGAAGACGTCCTGGACGCGGATGCCCACCCGGTTCATCTTGTCGGCGTACGTCGGGCCGATGCCCCGGCCGGTCGTCCCGATCCGGCGGCTGCCCAGGAACCGTTCCGTCACCTTGTCCAGCGTGCGGTTGTACGTGGGAACCAGGTGGGCGTTGGCGCTCACGACGAGCCGCGAGGTGTCGATGCCGCGGGCCTCGAGCTGGGCGATCTCGTGGAACAGGACCGCGAGGTCGATCACCACGCCGTTGCCGATGACGGGGACCACTCCAGGGGTGAGGATCCCGGACGGCAGCAGGTGGAGGGCGTACCTCTCGCCATCGATGACGATCGTGTGGCCGGCGTTGTTGCCGCCGTTGAACTTGACCACGTAGTCGACGACCCCGCCGAGCAGGTCGGTCGCCTTCCCCTTGCCTTCGTCGCCCCACTGGGCACCGACGAGCACGATCGCGGGCACGGTGTCCCCTTCCCTCGATCACGGCGTGCGGGATCCACGAAGCTGGACCGCCGGAAGGCTACCGGAGCCGGGCGACGAGCTCATGTCCCAGCGCGTCGCCGGACAGGTAGGCGGCCTCGATCCGGGGCCGCCCGTGCCAGCCGTCGCCGGCCAGCCCCACCCGCGCGTCGCCCAGGTGGAACGGCTCGTCGCGCTGCTGCGCCGGCCGCGCGACACCCCAGCGCTTGACCTGGAGCCACTCGGGCTGGCTCCGGGCATCGAGGGCATCGAGGCCGAGCACGGCGACCAGCTCGGCCAGCATCGCCGGGGCCGCCGCCTCGGGGTCGTCCAGGTGCCCGGCCGAGAACACCGGGTCGGCGTGGGCGACCAGGACCGGCGCGCCGTCGCCCCTGCGAGCGCCGTCGTCCGCGACGAACGTGAGGATCGGCGACTCGTTCACGTACACGCCGTCGAGCTCGGTCCAGACCCGCTCCGGCCAGCGGGCCACCATCGCGAGCACCGGTTCCCAGCTGCGGCCCTCGAGCTGGGCCCGTTCCTGCACCAGCCCGTCGGACAGCAGGTCGAGCGCCTGCGGGTCCGGCATCGCGAGGACCACCGCCGCGGCCGGCAAGCCGTCGACGGACGGCCCCGGCGCGACCTCCTCGACCTCGTACGGGTGCTCGACGTCGAGCCCGGAGGCGAGGTCCTCGACCAGGCTGCGCAAGCCGCTGGTCGCTGCGTACCGCTGGTGACCGGTCGTCGTCCCCTGCAACCCCTCGGGCGTCGCGAGGTGGAACGTGTCCGTCCAGGGCCGCGCCAGGCCACGGGCCACCCAGTCCTCGGTGACGGCGACGAACCTGGGGTCCCGGGCGGTGAAGAACGACGCACCCACGTCGACGGGGCGGCCGTCCAGGGTGCGTACCGCCATCCGCCCGCCGAGCCGCCGGCCGCGATCGTACGTCCGGCAAGGGATCCCGTGCTCGACCAGAGCGCGGGCAGCGGCGACGCCGGCGATCCCGGCGCCGACGACGACGACCTCGTTCGGCACGGTGTCCCTCCGCTGCGCTGCTGGGCTCAGCTGCCTGGTGCGTCGCCGCTGAGCGTGTCGGCGGCGAGCCGAGAGCTGTCCCGCAGGAACGCCTCGCACCGCTCGGCCTCCACGGTCTCGCCGATCTCGCGGGCCGCGCGGCCGAGGGCGTGCAGGCAGCGCAGGAAGCCGCGGTTGGCCTCGTGCTCCCACGGCACCGGGCCGTGGCCCTTCCAGCCGGCGCGGCGCAGCTGGTCGAGGCCCCGGTGGTAGCCGGTCCGCGCGTACGCGTACGACTCGATCACTGCGCCCCGGCCGTACGCGTCGTCGGCGAGCTCCGCCCAGGCGAGCGACGACTCGGGATGCGCCGCCGCCACCTCGGCGGGGGCAGTTCCGCCCTCGAGCGCCGCGCGGGGCGATCCCGGCCCCGTGTCCTCCGGCAGCAACGCGGGAGGCGGACCGGCCAGCAAGTTGTCAAAGCTCATGCCGCCCATCCTCCCCCCTCCCCGACGCTTCACCCGCCGAAACGGTCGCTGGTTGGCCGGCCAGCCGGCCAACCGGTCGTACGCATGACGTGGAACCAGATCACGCATGACCCTCGCCGTACGGCGGACCGGATTCGCGCCGCCTTCGCGCGGCAGCACCGACGCCTGACTGGCTGAAACCGGGCGCGGTTGGCCCGCAGGCGGGCCAACCGGCGTCCGTTTCAGCCAACAGCACGGGTGAAGCGGCGCGGGCGGGTGGCTACTTGATGCGGGTACCTGTCGAGCGGAGGTCCACGCAGCCCTCGAGGACGCGGGCCGCCATGCCGGCCTCGGCGGCCTTGCCGTAGGCCCGCGGGTCGTACTGCTTCTTGTTGCCGACGTCGCCGTCGACCTTCAGGACGCCGGAGTAGTGGCTGAACATGTGGTCGGCGATGGGCCGGGTGAAGGCGTACTGCGTGTCGGTGTCGATGTTCATCTTGACCACGCCGTAGTCGAGGGCCTCCCGGATCTCGGACAGCAGCGAGCCGGAGCCGCCGTGGAAGACGAGGTCGAACGGCTGCGCGCCGTCGCCGAGGGAGTACTTCGCCGCGACCGCGTCCTGCAGGTCCTTGAGGATGGACGGCCGCAGCACGACGTTGCCTGGCTTGTAGACACCGTGGACGTTGCCGAACGTGGCGGCGAGCAGGTAGCGACCGCGCTCGCCGAGCCCGAGCTTCTCCGCAGTCGCAAGCGCGTCCGCAGGGGTGGAGTACAGCTTGGCGTCGTGGGTGGCCTCGACGCCGTCCTCCTCACCGCCGACGACGCCGATCTCCAGCTCCATGACGATGTGCGCCCGGTGGCACTTGTCGAGCATCTCGGCGGCGATGTCGAGGTTCTCGGTGAGGCCGACGGCCGAGCCGTCCCACATGTGCGACTGGAACAGCGGGGCCTCGCCGCGCGCGACCCGCTCGAGGCTGAGGTCGACGAGGGGTCGCATGTACCCGTCGAGCTTGTCGGCCGGGCAGTGGTCGGTGTGCAGCGCGATGTTCACGTCGTACTTGGACGCGACCACGTGCGCGAACTCGGCGAGCGCGGTCGCCCCGAGCACCATGTCCTTGACGTGCTGCCCCGAAGCGAACTCGGCGCCGCCCCACGAGACCTGGACGATGCCGTCGCTCTCGGCCTCGGCGAAGCCGCGAATGGCGGCGACGATGGTCTGGGAGGAGGTGCAGTTGATCGCCGGGTACGCGAAATGACCGGCCTTGGCGCGGTCGAGCATCTCGTTGTAGATCTCGGGAGAGGCGATGGGCATGAAGGCACTCCTCGATCGGGGGGTCGGCCCCATCCTCTCAGGACGGCGGCGGCGTTGGGAACTGGCCGTGGATGTGACGCCGGACCCATGCGTGCATCGCGATCGCCGCGGCGGCGCCGGCGTTGATCGATCGCGTCGAGCCGAACTGCCCGATCGACAGCACGTCGGTGCACGCGGCACGCGCGGCGGCGGACAGACCGGGCCCCTCCTGCCCGAGCAGCAGCATGCACGCGCGCGGCAGGTCGTACGTCTCCAGGGGGACGGCCCCGGGCAGGTTGTCGACGCCGAGGACCGGCAGGCCCGCCCCGCGCGCCCACTCGACGAGGTCCGTCACGCGCGGATGGTGATGGACGTGCTGGTAGCGGTCGGTGACCATCGCGCCGCGCCGGTTCCAGCGGCGCTCCCCGACCACGTGCACGGCGGCTGCGTTGAAGGCGTTGGCCGTACGCACGACCGAGCCGATGTTGAAGTCGTGCGTCCAGTTCTCCACCGCGACGTGGAACGGGTGCCGCCGCTGGTCGAGGTCGGCGACGACCGCCTCGAGGCGCCAGTACCGGTAGCGGTCGACGACGTTGCGGCGGTCGCCCTCGGCCAGGAGCTGTGGGTCCAGCCGGTCGTCGTCTGGCCACTCCCCCTGCCACGGACCCACGCCCACGTCGGCGGGGCCCTGGTCGTCGCGCGGCGGCTCGCTCACCCGGGCAGCGTCCCACCTTCGAAGGAACGCCAAGAAACGACCCGTACGATCTCCCGGTGAACTCCCTCGNCGCCGTCAGCCTGAGCCCCGACAGCCTGCTCGCCTCGTTCGGTCTGCTGGGCCTGGTCGTGATCATCTTTGCCGAGTGCGGGCTGATGGTGGGCTTCTTCCTGCCAGGCGACACGCTGCTGTTCGCCGCGGGNGTCCTGATCGCCAACGACAGCANGCTGCTGCCGTCGTCGCTGGCCCTGGTCTGCGTCCTGGTGTCGATCGCGGCCGTCGCCGGCAACATCGTCGGGTACGAGATCGGGCGCGCGGCTGGGCCGGCCATCTTCAAGCGGCCCGAGTCGCGGTTGTTCCGCCCCGAGCACGTGGAGCGGACGCAGGCGTTCTTCGTCCGTTTCGGCGGGCTGGCGATCGTGCTCGCTCGCTTCGTACCGGTGATCCGTACGTTCATCACGGTCTCGGCCGGCGTCGGCCGCATGGACCGGCGCACGTACATCGTCTACTCGGTCGTCGGCGGGACCCTGTGGGCCACAGCGCTGACCCTGCTCGGCTTCTCGCTGGGCCAGGTGGCCGTCCTGCGCGACCACCTCGACATCATCATGGTCGGCGCCGTGCTGCTCTCGACGGTCACCGTGGGGCTCGAGCTGTTCCGTCGGCAGCGCAAGGTCGGCCGCTAGGCAGCGACGCCCTGCGCGGGCGCGCTTCCGTGCCAGCACGTGTCGTTCAGGGGTGCCAGGACGCCCTCAGACGACACGCCCCGAACGAATGGCGCGCCGCGGTCGGCCGCCAGGGCGAACGCTCAGAAGCTGACCGCAGGCGTCGCGCGGACCTCGGGGTCGTCGGCGGTGAAGTACTCCGCCTGCTTGAACCCGAAGCTGGACGCGATGAGCGACGACGGGAAGGTCTGGACCCGGGTGTTGAGCGCACGNACGTTGCCGTTGTAGAACCGCCGTCCCGCGGCGATGCGGTCCTCGGTCTCTGCCAGCTGGCGCTGCAGGTCGAGGAAGTTGGCGCTCGCCTTCAGGTCCGGGTAGGACTCGGCGACCGCGAAGAGCTGGCGCAGCGCGCCGGACAGCGCGTTCTCCTGCTGGGCCTGGGCCGCCGGGCCGGTGCCTGTCGCCGCAGCGGCCGCGCGGGCCGCCGTCACGGCCTCGAGCGTCTGCCGCTCGTGCGCCGCGTAGCCCTTGACCGTCTCGACGAGGTTGGGCACGAGGTCGTGCCGCCGGGTGAGCTCGACGTCGATCTGGTTCCACGACTCCAGGACCAGGTTGCGCTGGCGGACGAAGCGGTTGTACGAGGCGACGGCGCCGAGCGCGAGGAGCACGACGACCCCGACGACGATCCAGAACCCGATCACGACAGGCTGCCTTCCGCTGGGGGCATCGGCTGTGCGCCGGTGCCCGGGTCGAACCCATTGTCCTTCCAGACGAACTCCGGGACACCATCGACCACACCGTTCAGCGTGCCGAGCCGCGCCAGCAGCGCGACGGGCTCGACCTTCCCGGAGCCCCAGGACACGATGTCCTGGCCCTCGATGCGCCAGGCGAGCCCCTGGCTGCGCAGGAGGCCCTCCATGGTGCGCGGCGTGAGGACGTCCGAGGCGAACTTCGGGTCGTGCGCCGTCACGTGGAAGTGCCGGTTGAAGTCCTCGCTCTCGAGCTCGATCCCGGTGCCGATACCGACCGCTGCGGCGGCCCGGGTGAGCACGTTGTCCGGCGTGACCTGGAGCCCGGGCAGCCAGGTGGGCAGGTGCACGGTGACCACGAAGTAGTGGTGCGTGGTGCGCCGGCGGTTGCCGACGGTCANCCCCTCCATGAGCGACTCGTTGCCGACCCCGGTACTCGTCTCGGTGTCGTACTGGTAGTCGAACGCGGTGAACGGNCGGCCACGGGCGGCGCCGTTCAGCACGTTGCGCGCCCGCCTGCGGTCNCCCTGCCCGAACGGCGTCCCGTTCCAGCGAAGGCACAGCGAGTCGTCCTCCGCGACGTAGGTCCATCGGTTCGAGGCGGCGTAGCCGGCCAGGGCCTGACGCCGCTTCCCGTCCTGCAGGAACGAGTAGGCGGCGAAGCCCACGACGGCCAGGCCGACGAGGACGAACAAGAACGGGGCTGCATTCATAGATCGGATTGTCGGCAGGAAGGGCGGGCAACTACAGGCCGAGGTCCGCCGCGGTGTAGGCCGTGCGGTAGGGCAGGCCAGCCTCGGCGATCGCCGCCGCCGCCCCGCGCTCGACGATGACGGCCACCCCGACGACCTCGGCACCGGCCTCGCGGAGCGCCTCGACTGCGGTGAGGACGGACCCGCCGGTGGTCGAGGTGTCCTCGACGGCGAGCACCCGTCGGCCGGCCACGTCTGGTCCCTCGATCCGCCGCTGGAGGCCGTGCGCCTTGCCCTCCTTGCGCACGACGAACGCGTCGAGCCGGCGGCCTCTGGCGGCAGCGGCGTGCAGCATCGCGCCCGCGACGGGGTCGGCACCGAGGGTGAGCCCGCCCACGGCATCGAAGTCCAGGTCGGCGGTGGTGTCGAGCATGACCTCTCCGACGAGAGGTGCGGCGTCGGCGTCGAGCGTGATCCGCCGCAGGTCGACGTAGTAGTCGGCCTCGCGGCCCGACGACAGGGTGACGCGGCCGTGGACGACCGCCTTGGCCTTGATCTGCTCGAGCAGTTCGTCCCGTGCGCTCATGGGTCGCGAGCCTAGGGCAGGCTGGAGCCGTGAAGCCCGGCACCCTCGTCCTGCTGCACTCGCCTCTCACCGGCGCAGCAGCGTGGGGCGAGCTCCCCGACCTGCTGCGCGCCGACGGCACGGCCGTGGTCGCGGTGGAGGTCGCCGACGACCAGCAGCCGCCGTACGCGACGCGCTACGTAGCCGCTGCAGCGCTCCAGACGGCGGCTGGAGTGGCCCGTCCCGACGACGCGGTGGTCCTCGTCGGGCACAGCGGCGCCGGCCCGCTGCTCGCCCAGGTGGGCTTCGCCCGGCGCGCCGCCCGCGGGGCCGTGGGCGGCTACCTGTTCCTCGACGCCGGGCTCCCGCGACCCGGGCGAGCGGCCTCGCGGCTGGACCTGATGACCGGCGAGGACCCGGTGCTCGCGGCCGAGCTGCGTGCGGCCCTCGAGGCCGGCGCGCGCTTCCCGGCCTGGTCTGACACCGACCTCAGGGAGGTGGTCCCCGACGACGGCGACCGCGCAGTCCTCCTCGCGTCGCTCCGCCCGCGCGGGCTCGACTTCTTCACCGAGCCGCTGCCCGTACCGGTCGACTGGCCGGACGCACCCTGCGGCGTGCTGCGGACGTCGGAGGGATACGACTACGTGGCCCGTCTCGCTGCGGGCCGGCACTGGCCCGTCGAGAGCGTGCAGCTCGGCCACTTCGCCGCTCTGGCCCACCCTCTGGAGACGGCCCGGTCCCTGCGCGCGCTGCTGGCCCGGATGTAGGCCTCAGCGGTGCACCGGCCTACCCCTCCAGGGGCCGGTGCACCGCCGGGCGAAGAGTCCGAGCTCATCCCCTCGAAGAGCCCGAACAGCTCCGGAGCCACCCCCTCGATGGGTCCGAAGCAGTGTCGGGCCAGCCCCCTCGGCCGGCCCGACACGCCCTTTCAGCGCTCGAGCTCCCGAAGGAGCGCGAGTGCCTGGTCGTAGTCAGCGGGCAGCGGTTCCAGCCATACCCGCGGGGGGCGGCGGGAAGCCCGTGAGAGGCCGCCCACCACCAGGCGTACGTCGACAAGATCCTTCAGCCGCGTCAGCATCGGGTTCAGGTCCTCGCCACGGGGGACGAGGGCGGCGACGCGGCCGGAGCCGAGCGCCACGAGCGACTCGCCGCCGGCGAACATCTCGCGCAGGCAGTCGGCGAGGACGCACACGCGGGCCAGTCGCTGCCACGGGTCGGTGGTCATCACCGAGGCGTCGAGGATGACGATGCCCATCGTGTCGGTCACGAGCACGTTGTCGGCGACGGCGCTGCGGTAGACCTCCGCGAGCCGGGTACGCAGGTAGGACGAGGTCGCGAGGCCGGTCATCGCGTCCTGGCAGGAGGAGGTGCGGACCGGGTTGACGCCCGCGTCGGCCCAGCCTCCGGTGAAGGAGCGGACCACCTCGAACGGCGGAACGGACTGGCTGACGACGGTGTAGAGCGCCGCGAGGTCGTCAAGCGCCTCCGGCAGGCCGACGCCGGCCTCGGCGCGCACGGCCCCGAGAAGCTCGGCGGGGACCGTCGCGTCCCGCCCGTCCGCGACGGCCTCCGCCAGAGCATCGACGGCCGGGTCCCACCAGTCGGCCGGGTGGGCCCAGTAAGCCTCGGCTGAATACCGCTGCCACTTCGAACGGATTGCGGAGGCAGGTCCGCCCAGAGGGAAGAGCACGGCCAGTGCGTCGTCCGCCATGGTGTCTCCTCCTTCTGCGCCCGTTCGGCCCTTCGACACCGATGAGACGGGGCTGCGGCTCAACCGTGACGCGGAAAAGACCGAAGAAATTTCTGAAGGTTCGGTGGCCTTCTCCCGTCACGCGCGAGCGCGGTCGCCGTCCCCTTTGCAGAGGTATGCCCTTTCAGCGCCGAGGAGACCCGAACTCCCGTGACCGACCTGCCGCCGCTCGACACCGAGCTGGCACCTCTCGAGGCGCCGGGCCCGAGTGACGCAGAGCTGATCACGGCGGTCCGGTCGGGCGACACCGCGTCGTTCGGCCCGCTGTTCGACCGGCACGTCGGTGCCGCTCGCGCGCTCGCCCGCCAGCTCACCCGCGACCCCAACGAGGCCGATGACCTCGTGTCGGAGGCGTTCGCGAAGGTCCTCACCGTGGTCCAGGCGGGCGGCGGGCCGGACGTGGCGTTCCGTGCCTACCTGCTCACCGCGCTGCGCCGGCACGCGTACGACCGTACGAAGCAGACCAACAGAGTCCAGGTCTCCGACGACCTCACGCCGTACGACCCCGGGGTGCCGTTCGTCGACCCCGCCCTCGAGGGCCTCGAACGGTCGATCGTCTCGCGCGCGTACTCGTCGCTGCCCGAACGGTGGCAGACGGTCCTCTGGCACACCGAGGTCGAGGGGCTGAACCCGGCCGAGGTCGCCCCCTTGCTCGGGCTGACCGCCAACGGGGTCGCCGCGCTGGCCTACCGCGCGCGCGAGGGCCTGCGGCAGGCCTACCTGCAGCAGCACCTGAACGACCCCCAGGACGCGGGCTGCCAGCCGTACGCGGACCGGCTCGGCGCCTACGCGCGCGGCGGGCTGTCCAAGCGCGAGACGGCCCAGGTCGAGGACCACCTGGTCGGCTGCGAGCGGTGCCGGGGCCTCGTCCTCGAGCTCACCGACGTCAACCACGGCATGCGCGCGGTCATCGCGCCACTGGTGCTCGGCCTCGCTGCGGCCGGGTACCTCAAGGCCGGGGCCCTGCTCGGTACCGGTGCGGCGGCGGCCGGGCACGGTGCCGCAGCAGCCGGGCACGGTGCGGCGGCGGCGGGGCACGGCGGGGCAGCGGCCGGGACGGCTTCGGGGACAGGCGCGGGGGCTGGTGCGGGTGCAGGTACGAGCGTGGCCGGCGCGGCGGCGGCCGGCGGCGGTGCCGGGATCTCCGGCGTCGCTGCCGCAGCAGCAGCCGGGGCAGTCGGGCTCGGTGCGGCGGCAGCCGGCATCGCGGCGGCCGGATCGGCGGCAGCCGCCCCAGCGGCGGCGGCCGGCGGGGCGGCAGGAGCGGGCGGTGCGGGCAGCACGCCAGCCCTCGTAGGCGGATCGGCCGGCGGCGCCTCCGGCGGCGGCGGTGCAGCAGCGACCATGACGATCACCGGTGCCGGCGGGGGCGGCGGCGTGCTCGCGGGCAGCTGGATCGCCGGCGCTGCGGCGGCAGTCATCGGCCTTGCCGGCGCGGGCGTGGTGCTTGCCGTCGTGACGAGCGGCGGGAGCGGCGGCGGTCCGACCGTCGGCAACCCGCCAGGTGCGACCGGGCCGGTCATCCCCGGCCCAGGTACCTCGTCGTCGTCAGGGACGGTTCCCGCGACGACCACCTCGCCGACCCCGACCACCTTCCCGCCGATCGGCGGCACCGGCAACGGGAACGGGACGGCCGGAGGCACCGGCGTTCCCACAGCTACTGCGACGCCGACCTCCACCGGCACCCAGTCGAGCACGCCCACGCCCACGGGGACGGGGAGCCCGACGCCGAGCGCGACCACGACCCCGACGACCACTCCCACGACGACCCCGACCGACACCACGTCTCCGACACCCACCGACACCACGTCACCCACGCCGACGACCACTCCCACCACGACGCCCACCGACACGACGTCCCCGACTCCTACGGACACCACGTCACCCACGCCGACGACGACGCCCACGGGGCCACCACCGAGCCCCGTGCTCGTCGTCACGTACACACCGCTGGGTGACCTGGTCCAGGGTCGCCCGGGCATCATCGGGTTCGGCGTCAGCAACACCGGCAACGCCGTCTCGGACACCATCACCGCGACCGTCTCCCTCCCGAACGGCGTGAAGTACGTCGGCCTCGAGGAGTCGGGGAGCCCGTTCCAGTCCGGACTGTTCCAGCAGGGCCGGCTCCTGCTCAGGGCCGACGCGGCGGTGTGGTCGTGCCTTGGTACGACGACGGGCGCCACCTGCACGCGTCCTGGTCTCGCACCCGCCACCGCGACCTCGGCCTACCTCGACGTGGCCGCCGACCCCACCTCCGCCGGAGACACCGCACCCTCCGTGACCGTGACGTCCGGCACCCTCACGCCGGTCACCGTCACCGGCGACCGCGGCGTGCAGCCGCGCGGCCTGTCGGCGCGCTTCGCCGCCCAGGGCCCGCTGAAGGTCACCGAGGTCGGCAACGCCCTGCTGTCCTGCCCGAAGCTAGCCTCCGGCTGCCCCGACGCGCAGCAGGGCGTCGGCAAGAAGCTGGACGACGACAACTGGGCGATGACGCAGTACGACGGCGACACCGACCCGACGACGCAGGCCTCGTCAGGAGCGACGCTGACGGTGCCGGCGGGTGCGACCGTACGGTGGGCCGGCCTGTACTGGTCGGGCGCCTCGACCGGCGCCACGTCCGAGACGCTGAAGCTGCGCGCACCGAACGCCACCTCGTACCAGACGATCACCGCCGACCGCGTGGACACGTCCCCGAGCCAGGAGTACGCGGCGTTCCAGGCGTTCACCGACGTGACGTCGCTGGTCCAGGCGGGTGGGGAGGGCGACTGGTGGGCCGCCGACCCGCAGGTGGCCGTTGGAACCGGCAAGTACGCCGGCTGGTCCTTGGTCGTCGTCCTCGACGAGCCGGGCGCGGCGACCGACGCCGTCACCGTCTTCGACGGCCTGCAGACGGTGGACGAGTCGACGGGGCCGCTGTCCTTCGACATCGCGGCGCGCCCGCACGGGCCCGCGCGGATCGGCTCGGTGGCCTGGGAGGGCGACGCCAAGCTGGTCGGGGACTCGCTCTCGCTCGACGGCTCGGCGCTCACGCCGCAGGGCGGTACGCAGGACCCGAACAACTTCGCCGACTCCTCGTCGAACGGCGCCATCGGGCCGACCCTCACGTTCGGCACGGACGTCGACTCGTTCCTGACGACCTTCCCGTCCGGGATCCCGGTGATCACCGCCAAGAGCTCCGGTGACACGATCTTCCTGGGCGTAGTCACCGTCAGCAACGGCTGACGACCGGCGGGCCACCCTTGCCGCGCCCTGACTCCTGACGCTGTCGGCGAGCGGTGTGATACTCCCGGGCATGGCTGCGGAGGCGACGAGGGTCTACCTCGAGATCGGTACGAAGAAGGTGTTCGCCAGTGCGGCGGACTGGCCCGGCTGGTGCCGTTCGGGCAAGGGCGACGAGGGCGCGCTGGAGGCTCTGGCGTCCTACCTGCCGCGCTACGCGGAGGTCGCCACCGAGGCCGGGCTGACGCTGCCGGCCGGCTCGGGCGGCACGTTCGAGGTCGTCGAGCGGCTGCCGGGTGACATGACCACGGACTTCGGCGCGCCCGGCGCGGTGGCCGACGCGGAACGGGGGCCGCTGTCGGCCGCAGATGCCGATCGGTTGGCGACGCTCGTCGCCGCGGCGTGGGCCGTGCTCGACCGGGTCGTCGCCGCGACGCCGGCCGAGCTCAGCAAGGGCCCGCGGGGAGGCGGCCGGGACCGCGACAAGATGGTCGACCACGTGCTCGGGGCCGAGTCCGCATACGCTCGCAAGATCGGCGCCCGCCATCGCCAGCCGGCCCTCGACGACAGCGCAGCCATCGCCGCGATGCGCGGCGACATCGTCGCGTCGCTGCGATCCTCGCCCGGCGCCACGTCGCCCGACAAGGGCTGGCCGCCCTCCTACGCCGCTCGACGCATCGCGTGGCACGTGCTCGACCACGCCTGGGAGATGCAGGACCGCAGCAGCTGAGCCCGTCCCTCCCGCACAACCGGCGAAGGGCGTGTCGTCTGGTGGTGCCCGGGCACGCCCAGACGACACGCGCCGGGTCCAGAGCGGCTGAGCGGGCTAGGCGAAGCGAGGGAGCAGGGCCCGCTCCCCGACGGTCCAGGCCGTCGTCACGAGCAGGTACGCCCCGACCAGCAGCGGCGAGAACACGGCGAAGACGACGGTGCCGTACGGCAGCAGCCGACCCAGTCGCGCCACCGCCGCGCCACCGGGCACCGCCTCGGGAGCCGAGCCGTTCGCGACGACAGCGGCGGCCGTACGAGCCGCCACCTGCCGCGACGACAGCCACGCGAGGCCGCCCAGGCCAGCCACGAGGACGACGAGCACGAGGCCGGCACCGCTGACGAGCCCCGCCGAGGACAGGACGGCGGGCCAGTGCGTCGACAGCGGCACCCCCCAGATGTTCGCCGCGAGCACCGCGTTGGGATGACCACCGACGGTCGGCACGACCACGACGCGGTACAGCGTGCTCAGCACCGGCAGCTGCAGCAGGGCGGCGCCGAACCCTGCGAACTGGCTGGTACCCGCCTCGCGGTAGACCGCGGCCACCTCGCTGCTCAACCTGGCAGGGTCACCGCGATGCTGCTTGCGCAGGCGCTCCACCTGCGGCGCCACCGCGCGCCTCGCCCGGTCCGCACGTGCTCCACGCAGCGCCAGCGGCAGGAGCGCCGCACGTACAGCGAGGGTGAGGACGCCGACGGCCACGAGGACGGCAAGGCCAGGGGAGAACGGGAGGACGGAGGAGACGGACGTGACGGCGGCGTACGCCAGCCGGACGGCAGGGTCGAGCAACGTGAACGGGGACATGAAGGGCTCCAGACGGAAGGCCGCAGACGGCAGCCATGGGCAGGGACGGGAGGGCCTGCGCGAACCGTCGACGACTGGCTGGAGAGCGGGTGCTACCGGCCGGACGGACGCGCCGATAGGCAGGCGCCCGGGGCCCGGGGCAGGGGACGGCCGGCTGCGTCCGGCTCGCACTGCCGGCACGCGCACGTGCCCGGACGGCCTCTCGACACACGTACGGGTACGAGCACGGGAGCGCCGACGCCGCACAGGAGGACGAGGGCGTGGACCGCAGCACCGACGGCGACCAGGCCCAGGAAGACGGCGACCGGCAGCGTCGCCACCGACACGGGCACGCCGGACACGAGGTGCTGCAGGGCGACGAGCGCCACCAGCGCGACGCCGACGGACGCGGTGGCACGCACCCGCACCTCACCGGCGGTCAGCACCCGAGGACCTCGCACCCCTCGAGGGTAGGCCTTTGCGACGAGCGCCGCCGCAACAAGGCAGGTGTACTGTCCGGAACCTGCCACCCAGCAGCTCACGGAGGCACCCATGACCGACACCCCCACCCCCGTCGTGTTCATCCACGGGCTCTGGCTGCACGCGGACTCCTGGGGCGCGTGGACCGACTTCTTCGGCAAGGCCGGGTACGAGCCGTCGGCCCCTGGCTGGCCAGGCGACAGCGACTCGGTCGACACGACGCGCAAGAGCCCAGAAGCCGTTGCTGGCAAGGGCGTTGCCGACGTCGTGGCGCACTATGCCGCGATCATCGACGCGTTGCCGACCAAGCCGATCCTGGTCGGCCACTCCTTCGGCGGCCTTCTCGTCCAGCGGTTGCTCGACCAGGGGCGCGGTGTCGCCGGCGTCGCGATCGACGCGGCCCCGATCAGGGGCGTGCTGTACCTCCCGCCGTCCGCCCTGCGCGTCGCCTCGGCGGTGCTGCGCAACCCGGTCAACCGCAGCCGCGCCGTCTCGTTGACCCCGCAGCAGTTCCGGTACGGGTTCGGCAACGCGGTCAGCGCGGAGGAGTCGGCCGAGCTGTACTCGCGGTGGACGATCCCCTCGCCGGGCAAGCCGCTGTTCGAGGCGGCGGCAGCCAACCTCAACCCGAGCTCACCGTGCAGGGTCGACACGTCGAACGCGACCCGTGGCCCGTTGCTGCTCGTCGCCGGCGGTGCCGACCACACCGTGCCGCCGTCGATCACGAAGGCGACCATGCGGCTCTACCGCAAGTCGCCGGCGATCACCGACTACCAGGAGTTCCCCGGCAAGGGGCACTCCCTCGCGCTCGACAGCGGGTGGGACGAGGTGGCCGAGGCCGCCCTCACCTGGCTGCGCAGCCAGGGCCTCTAGCCAGTCGTCCACCCTCGAGGGTGTCGATTGCTGGTGTCCCGACGCCAGCGACGACATCTGCTTCGCGGGGGCGCGGCCGGACGAGCTCAGTCGCGGGCGAGGCGGCGGAGCAACCGCAGCAGGAGCCACAGGCCCAGCAGGCCGGCCACGACAGGGAGCACGCGCTTGAGCACCGGTACGCCCGCGGTGTCCAGCAGGTCGATCGCGTCGGCCGTCGGCCGGGGGGCTGGAGCGGCGGGCTGGGCCGCACGGCTGCGCTGCGCCTGCGACAGGTTGACGACGTTGTCCGTCGGCTCGGCGCCTGCAGCCGGCTCGTCGGCGGGCACGTCGGCTGGCACGTCGGCGGACTCGGCCGCGGCGGCGGCGATGACGGCGGCCGGCTCCTCGGACGCCCCCGACCCCAGCTGCCCGGCCAGGCACTCGGCGAACTGGCCGAGGATCTTGGTACCGACCTCGACCATCACGCCGCGACCGAACTGCGCCGGCTTGCCGGTGATGTTCAGGTCGGTGACGACCTTGACCAGCGTGCTGTCGCCCTGGTCGAGCAGGACCGTCACGATGGTGGCGTTGGCCGTGCCGGACCCCCGGGCCTCCTTGCCGGACGCGTCGATGACGGCGCGCCCGGTCTCCTTGTCCCGCTCGACGAACCTGGCCACCCCTGCGTACGTCACGGTGATCGGCCCGAGCTTGACCTTGACCCGCCCCTTGAACGAGTCGCCCTCGAAGCCGTCGAAGGTCGCCCCCGGCATGCAGGGGGCGATGCGCTCGACGTCCATGAGCACGTCCCAGGCCTGGTCGCGCGGCACGGGGACGACGAACTCGTTCTCGAGCTTCATTCAGACTCCAGCCGCTGCCGACACAGCCCTCCTGGTGAGGACCCGAGCCAGGTGCTCACGATAGTCGGAGCCGGCATGCAGGTCGGAGGACGGCGTCGTGCCCTCGGCGGCCTGCCCGGCCGCGTTCGCCACGGCACCTGCGCTGGCGTCTGCACCGACGAGCGCGGCCTCGGTGGCGGCCGCCCGCAAAGGCGTCGTCCCCATGTTGGTGAGGCCGACGCGGGCCTCGGTGATCGAGCCGTTGGAGCGGTGCACCAGGGCAGCCACCCCCACGAGCGCCCAGGCCTGGGCGGTCCGGTGGAACTTCTCGTACGCGTGGCCCCACCCGGGCCCGAGCTTGGGCACGCGTACCTCGACCAGGACCTCGTCGGGCCCGACGGCCGTCTGCAGGTAGTCCTGGAAGAAGTCGGCTGCGGCCACGGTACGGCGACCACCAGCACCCGCGATCACCATCTGCGCGCCGTACGCGAGAGCCACGGCCGGCAGGTCACCGGCCGGGTCGCCGTGCGCGAGGGAGCCGCCGAACGTCCCGCGATGCCGTACCGCCGGGTCGGCGACGGTACCCGTCGCCAGGGCCAGCAGCGCGGCGTGCTCGCGCACCAGGGGATCGTTCAGCACGGCGTAGTGCGTCGTCATCGCGCCGATGACGATCGCGTCGCCGTCGTCGCGCACGCCTTGCATCTCGGCTACGCCGCTGAGGTCGACCAGCACGGACGGGTACGCGAGCCGGAGCCGGAGCAGCGGGACGAGCGACTGCCCGCCGGCGAGGATCTTGGCGTCCTCGCCACCGTCGCGGAGGGCTGCCGTGACGCCGTCGATCGAGTCGGGCCGGGTGTAGTCGAATCCTGCCGGGATCATGACTGGCCTCCGTCCGAGCCGTTCGCGCCCGCCGCCTGGATGGCCCGCCAGACGTTCTGCGGCGAGCAGGGCATTCGCACGTCGTCCACGCCGAGCGGTCGGAGCGCGTCGACGACGGCGTTGACCACGGCCGGCGTCGATGCGATCGTCCCCGCCTCGCCGACCCCCTTGACGCCGAGCTCGTTGGTCGTCGCCGGGGTCACCGTCCGGTCGGTCGTCAAGGTCGGCAGGTCGGCCGCGGAAGGGACGAGGTAGTCGACCATCGTGCCGGTCACGAGGTTGCCCTCCGCGTCGTAGACGGCCTCCTCGTACAGCGCCTGCGCGATGCCCTGGGCGATGCCCCCATGGACCTGCCCCTCGACGATCATCGGGTTGACGACGTTGCCGATGTCGTCGACGGCGACGTACTTGCGGATCTTGACGCTGCCCGTCTCGGTGTCCAGGTCGACCGCGCACAGGTGCGTCCCGTGCGGGTACGAGAACTGGTTCGGGTCGAGCGTCGAGTCGGCGGCGAGGGTCGGCTCCACGCCGTCGGGCAGGTCGTGCGCGGTGAACGCCTCGAACGCCACCGCCTGGATGGCCTTCTCGGCGCCGGGCACGCCCCGCACCTTGAAGACCCCGGCCTCGAAGTCGAGGTCGGCCGGGTCGCACTCGAGCTGGTGCGCCGCGATCTTGCGCGCCTTCTCGACGACCCGCTCGGCGGCGTGCAGCACGGCGATCCCACCGACGACGAGCGACCGTGACCCGTACGTGTCCATGCCGTTGGGCGCCATCTTGGTGTCGCCGTGGATGACCTCGATGTCCTCGAACGGGATGCCGAGTGCATCGGCGGCGATCTGGCTCCACGCGGTCGCGTGCCCCTGACCGTGCGGCGACGTCCCGGTCACCACCTCGGCCTTCCCGGTGGGCAGGACGCGTACGGTCGACGACTCCCAGCCACCCGCGACGTACTTGAGCGCGGACAGGATCCGCGACGGAGCAAGGCCGCACATCTCGGTGAACGTCGAGACGCCGATGCCCAGCTGGACCGGGTCGTTGCTGGCCCGGCGCGAAGCCTGCTCGGCCCGCAGCCCCGCGTAGTCGAACAGCTCGGTGGCGCGCGCGGTCGCGGCTTCGTAGTTGCCGCTGTCGTACTCCAGCCCCGCGATCGTCGTGTACGGGAACTCCTCGTGCTTGATCCAGTTCTTCGCACGGAGGTCGAGCGGGTCGACGCCGAGCTCGGCGGCGAGGTCGTCCATGATCCGCTCGATGGCGTAGGTCGCCTCGGGTCGGCCGGCGCCGCGGTAGGCGTCGGTGGGCGTCGTGTTCGTGAAGACGCCCGTGCAGCCGAAGTGCAGCGTCTCGAACTTGTAGATCGAGTTGTACATGAATGCGCCGAGCAGCGGGATGCCGGGCGTGATGATCTGAAGGTAGGCGCCCATGTTGGCGACGAGGTCGACCTTGAGACCGAGCAGCGTCCCGTCGGCCGTGCACGCGATCTCGATGTCCTGGATCTGGTCGCGTCCGTGGATCGTCGCCTGGTAGCCCTCGCTGCGCGACTCCGTCCACTTGATCGGCCGGCCGAGCTTTCCTGCGACGACAGAGGCGATGACCTCCTCGCGGTAGAGGTCGAGCTTGGAGCCGAAGCCGCCACCGACGTCGGGGGCGATCACCCGGATCTTGTGCTCGGGGATGCCCGTGACGAGCGCGAGGAGCACGCGGACGACGTGCGGGATCTGTGTCGCGGACCAGAGCGTGATCTCACCCGTGGCCGCCATCGGGGCGCACACGACAGCGCGCGGCTCCATCGCGTTGGGGATCAACCGCTGCTGGATGTAGCGGCGCTTGAAGATGCGGCCGCCCTCGGCCGTCGCCTTCGCTGCCGAGGCGGCGTAGTCGCCACCGGTGAACTCCCAGTAGTAGCACTTGTTCGTGCCCTTGTCGGAGTGCACGAGATCGGCGCCCTCGGCGAGCGCCTTGGTCATGTCGAGGACCGGCGGCAGGGGCGAGTAGTCGACGTCGATGCCCTCCAGGGCGTCGGCCGCCCGGTAGCGGGAGTCGGCGACGACGACCGCGACCGCGTCGCCGGCGAACCGGACCTCGTCGATGGCGAGCACGGGGAACGTCGGGGCCACCATGTCGTCGGTGACGGGCCAGACGCACGGGATGCCGAGACCGGCGAGGTCGGCGCCTGTGTAGACGGCGACGACGCCCGGCATCTCGAGCGCCCGGGACGTGTCGACGCGGTCGATCTTGGCGTGCGCCATCGGGCTGCGCAGGATCGACATGTAGAGCATGCCGGGCAGCTGGATGTTGTCGGTCCACATCGTCTCGCCGGTGACGAGGCGGGCGTCCTCCTTGCGCTTGCGGGGCTGGCCGACCAGCTTGGCGGTGGCGTCGATCGTTTCGGTCACGGAGGTTTCGGTCACGGAGGTTTCGGTCACTGTGCCGCTCCCGTCTTCTGGGCGTTGATCGCGGCGGCCGCTGCCTGCACGGCCTTCACGATGTTCTGGTAGCCGGTGCAGCGGCACAGGTTGCCCTCGAGGCCCTCGCGGATCTCGGCGTCGGACGGGTCGGGGTTCTCCGCGAGCAGGTCGACGGCGGCGAGCATCATCCCGGGGGTGCAGAAGCCGCACTGGAGGCCGTGCTCCTCGTGGAAGGCCTGCTGGACCGGGTGCCACGTACCGTTCGCGAGGCCCTGGACGGTGGTGATCGAGTGCCCGTCGGCCTGGACGGCCAGCACCGCGCAGCTCTTGACCGAGTGCCCGTCGAGCAGCACGGTGCAGGCGCCGCAGTTCGACGTGTCGCACCCGATGGGGGTACCCACCCGGCCGAGACCGTCGCGCAGATGGTGGACGAGCAGCTGTCTGGGCTCGACGTCGCTCTCGTACCGCTGGCCGTCGACCGTGACACTGATCCGGACTGTGCTCACGCGCACCCCCACAATGGGCGACACCACGCCGTCGTGGTGCGATCTGCTCGTCACCCTAGGGGCCAGACCGGCGCCGCACCACAGGTAGGACCCCGGGAGGCGGAACGGGGGTCAGTGCTTGGGGCGCGCGCGCACGTAGATGGCGCGGACGAGCGGCCGCGGCGTGTGCCGGGCCAGCGTCGCGAGCACCTTGTAGCGCCCGGACGGGACGCTCACGGTGCGCCCCCTGCGGAGGTCGGCGAGGCTGTCCTCGACGATCGTGTCGGCCGTGAGCCACATCCAGTCGGGGATCCGGCTGACGTCCATCCCGCCGGTCTGATGGAACTGGGTATGCGTGAAGCCGGGGCAGACCGCGAGCACGTGCACCCCCGTGCCGGACAGCTCGGCGGCCACGCTCTCGCTGAACGTCGTCACCCATCCCTTGGCAGCGGAGTAGGTCCCTCCCGGCACCCAGCCGGCGACCGAGGACACGTTGACCACGCCGCCTTGCCCGCGCTCGACCATGCCGCCGACGGCGGCGTGGGTCAGCCGGAGCACCGCTCGTACGAGGACGTCGAGCTGGCGCTGCTCCTCGTCGACGGTGCCCGCAGCGAACGCCTTGTTGGTCCCGAAGCCGGCGTTGTTGACCAGCAGGTCGACCGGGTGCGCGCGGTCGGCGAGCCGGTGCTCGACCCGACGGCACTCCTCGAGGTCGCCCAGGTCCGCCGCCAGCACCTCGACGCGGCCGCCGAACCGGTATCGCAGGTCGGTCGCCTGACCCTCGAGCCGGTCGACGGTCCGCGCGACGAGGACGAGGTCCCAGCCCTTCGACGCGAGCCGCTCGGCGTAGGCGGCGCCGATCCCTGACGTGGACCCGGTGACGAGTGCGGTAGCCATGCCGACACCCTGCCACGCCCGGCCGGCGGACGGCCTACCGTGACGTCGTGACCACTGACCCCGACGGCCCGGGTGTGCACCGCAGCCGGCTGGCACCGCACCTGGCCGGCCTCGGGACCACGATCTTCGCGGAGATGTCGGCCCTGGCCGTGTCCACCGGGTCGATCAACCTGGGCCAGGGCTTCCCGGACACGGACGGCCCGCGCGTGGTCGCCGAGGCCGCGGCGCGCGCGATCCTCGAAGGGCGCGGCAACCAGTACCCGCCCGGCCCCGGCATCCCGGAGCTGCGACGAGCCGTCGCCGCCCACCAGCGCGACCGGTACGGCATCGAGCTGGACCCGGACACCCAGGTCCTGGTCACGGCCGGTGCGACGGAGGCGATCGCGGCGTCGATGCTGTCGCTGGTCGACCAGGGGGACGAGGTGGTCGCCCTCGAGCCCTACTACGACTCGTACGCGGCGACGATCGAGATGGCCCGCGGCGTACGNGTNCCCGTGACGCTGCGGCCGCCCGACTTCGCGCTGGACGTCGACGCGCTCCGGGCCGCGGTCACGCCGCGGACCCGCGTGATCTTGCTGAACAGCCCGCACAACCCGACGGGTGCCGTGCTCTCCCGCGACGACCTCGCAGCCGTCGCCGCGATCGCGGTGGAGCACGACCTGGTCGTCGTGAGCGACGAGGTGTACGAGCACCTCGTCTTCGACGAGCCCGCGGGTGCGGAGCACATCCCGATCAGCACGCTGCCCGGGATGGCGGACCGTACGGTGACGATCAGCTCGGCCGGCAAGACGTTCTCGTTCACCGGCTGGAAGGTCGGGTGGGTCACCGGCTCGGCCGAGCTCGTGACGGCTGTGCGCACGACGAAGCAGTTCCTGACGTTCGTGTCGGCGGGGCCGTTCCAGTACGCGGTCGCGGAGGCGCTGGCACTGCCGCCGACCGTGTACGAGGACCTGCGCGCCGGCCTGCAGGGGCAGCGCGACCTGCTCTGCGACGGCCTGCGCGACCTGGGGTTCGAGGTATACGTCCCACGGGGCACGTACTTCGCCACGACCGACGTGCGCCCCCTCGGCTGGGACGACGGGCTCGCGTTCTGCCGCGAGCTGCCGGCCAGGTGCGGCGTCGTGGCCATCCCGCACCAGGTGTTCTACGACGACGTGGCCGCCGGCCGCCCGCTGGTGCGCTGGGCCTTCTGCAAGCGCCCGGAAGTACTCCTGGAGGCGCTGGACCGCCTCGGCGCCGGCCGCCTCCACCGAGCGAGCGCTGGTTCGGGCGTCGACGGCTAGGTGGGTTGATGGCCGAAAACGGGGCCGACTGGCCCGCAGGCGGGCCAGTCGGCGTCCGTTTCGGCCAAGCGACGTGTGGCGACGTCGGGCGAGCTCGCGCTGATCAGTGCGAGAGCTGGGAGCCCAGGATCGAGTCGAGCTCGGCGACCTCTTCGGTCGTGTGCCGGCGCATGATCGCGTCGATCTCGGAGCGGCCGGTCGGGGTGGAGTACATCTGGCTGACCTCGCGGACGAGCTGGCGGTGCTTCTGCCGAGCGGTGCGACGGATCTCCAGGTTGTGTCGTGCGGTGGACAGGGACTCTCTGATGGTGGTCACGTCTCGTACAACGCGCGACACCACCGGCGGCGTCCGCCCGCCGGCGTGACCCTGCCCACACGACCGGTTGGCCGAGAACGGGGCCGACTGGCCCGCAAGCGGGCCAGTCGGCGTCCGTCTCAGGGGAGCAGGGCCAGCGAGGTGCCGTCCGTGGCGACGTCGATGGTCACCGTCTCGCCGTCCCGGACGTCGCCGGACAGGATCGCACGAGCCAACCGGTCCCCGATCTCGGTCTGGACGAGGCGCCGCAGCGGGCGGGCGCCGTAGACCGGGTCGAACCCGGCCAGCGCCAGCCACTCCCGTGCCGCGTCCGTTACCACGAGCTCCAGCCGGCGGTCGGTGAGTCGCCCCGCCAGCAGGGCCACCTGGAGGTCGACGATGCGGGCCAGCTCCGCGGTACCCAGCGGGTCGAACAGCACCACGTCGTCGAGGCGGTTGAGGAACTCCGGCTTGAACGTCGAGCGCACGACCGCCATCACTGCCTCGCGCTTGGTGTCCGCGTCGATGGTCTGGTCGACGAGGAACTGCGAACCCAGGTTTGAGGTCATGATCAAGATCACGTTGCGGAAGTCGACCGTGCGCCCCTGACCGTCGGTGAGGCGACCGTCGTCGAGCACCTGGAGCAGCACGTCGAAGACCTCCGGGTGCGCCTTCTCGACCTCGTCGAGCAAGAGCACGGAGTACGGGCGGCGGCGCACCGCCTCCGTCAGCTGGCCGCCGGACTCGTACCCGACGTAGCCGGGCGGGGCCCCGACGAGCCGNGAGACCGAGTGCTTCTCNCCGTACTCGCTCATGTCGATGCGGACCATCGCGTGCTCGTCGTCGAANAGGAAGTCGGCCAGCGCCTTGGCCAGCTCGGTCTTGCCGACCCCGGTCGGCCCGAGGAACAGGAACGACCCGGTCGGCCGGTCGGGGTCGGAGATGCCGGCCCGCGCGCGACGGACCGCGTCGGAGACGGTACGGACAGCGGCGGCCTGACCCACCAGGCGCCGGCCGAGCTCCTCCTCCATGCGCAGCAGCTTCTCCGTCTCGCCCTCGAGCAGGCGGCCGGCCGGGATGCCGGTCCAGGCTGCGACGACCTCGGCGACGTCGTCCGGCCCGACCTCCTCCTTGACCATCGCGCTGCGCGAGTTGGCGTCCTCGCGGGCGGCGACGAGCTGGGCCTCCACCTCGCGCACCCGGCCGTACAGCAGCTTGGACGCCGTCTCGAGGTCCCCGGCCCGCTGGGCCAGCTCCACCTCGGTACGGAGCCGGTCGAGCTCCTCCGCGAGGGCGCCGGCCCGGTTGAGGGCACCCTTCTCCTGCTCCCACCTGGCGGTGAGCGCGTTCAGCCGCTCCTGCTTGTCGGCGAGGTCGCGGCGCAGCCGCTCGAGCCGCTCGACGGACGCGGGGTCGGTCTCCTTCTCCAGCGCCATCTCCTCCATGCGGGCGCGGTCGACGGCCCGCTGCAGCTCGTCGATCTCGACCGGCCGCGAGTCGATCTCCATGCGCAGGCGGGACGCGGCCTCGTCGACNAGGTCGATCGCCTTGTCNGGCAGGAACCGCGANGTGATGTACCGGTTGGACAGCGTCGCCGCGGCGACGAGCGAGGCGTCGGAGATCTGCACCTTGTGGTGCGCCTCGTACTTCTCCTTGAGCCCGCGCAGGATCCCGATGGTGTCCTCGACGCTCGGCTCACCGACGAGCACCTGCTGGAAGCGGCGTTCGAGCGCCGGGTCCTTCTCGATGTGCTGGCGGTACTCGTCCAGCGTGGTCGCGCCGACCATGCGCAGCTCGCCCCGCGCGAGCATCGGCTTGAGCATGTTGCCGGCGTCCATGGCGGAGTCACCGGACGCGCCCGCTCCCACGACGGTGTGCAGCTCGTCGATGAACGTGACGACCTGCCCGTCGGACCCCTTGATCTCGTCGAGCACTGCCTTGAGCCGCTCCTCGAACTCGCCTCGGTACTTCGCACCGGCGAGCATCGCACCGAGGTCCAGGGCCACCAACCTCTTGCCACGCAACGACTCCGGGACATCGCCGGCGACGATCCGCTGGGCCAGCCCCTCGACGACGGCGGTCTTGCCCACGCCGGGCTCGCCGATGAGGACCGGGTTGTTCTTCGTGCGGCGGGAGAGCACCTGGACCACGCGCCGGATCTCCGCGTCGCGCCCGATCACCGGGTCGATGCCACCGGCACGGGCCCGCGCGGTCAGGTCGATGCCGTACTTCTCCAGGGCCTGGAACGAGCCTTCGGGGTCGGTCGACGACACGCGTGCACTCCCGCGCACCTCGTCGAGCGCTGCCGTCAGCTGCTTCTCGGTCGCACCCACCTGGCCGAGAAGGTCGGCCGTCTCGGCGCCNGCGGCCGCGAGCCCGAGCAGCAGGTGCTCGGTCGACAGGTAGGCGTCGCCACGCGCCTGCGCGCGCTCGGTGGCGACGGCCAGCACCCGTTGCAGCGCCCCGGACGCCTGCGGCCCGGAGACGGTGGATCCCGCGGCGCGCGGAAGCCTCGCGACCGCGGCCTCGGCTGCGGCGCGCAAGGACGTACGGTCGACGCCGATCGTGTCGAGCAGCGCGAGCGCGATGCCCTCCGGCTGGTCGAGCAGCGCGACGAGCAGGTGCGCCGGCTCGAGCGCGGGGTTCCCGTTCGTGACGGCACGGCGCTGGGCGCTGCCGATGGCTTCCTGGCTCTTGGTGGTGAGGTCCATGCACATGTCCTAGCAGTCGTGGTGGGTGCTGCCTGACATAACGTTCCGGCCCAAACGAATCATCCCCCGTCCAGAAACGCCAATTCACTCGACGCTTACCATGGCGTCCCTATGGTCGAAAGCATGAACGGGGACAGCACGGTGCTCGTTGCGAACGGAGAAGTTCGAGCGGACACGTGCGAGCTGACCGTCGTCCTGCCGTGCTTGAACGAGTCCGAGACCCTGGCCGTCTGCATCCGCAAGACCCGCGCGTCGCTCGCCAGCCTCGGCATCGACGGCGAGGTCGTGGTCGCCGACAACGGCTCGGTCGACGGCTCCCAGGACATCGCCCGGCTGGAGGGAGCCCGCGTCGTCGACGTACCACGACGCGGCTACGGTGCCGCGCTGCGTGGCGGCATCGAGGCGGCGCACGGGCGGTTCGTCCTCATGGCCGACGCCGACGACAGCTACGCGCTCGACGACCTCGGCCCGTTCGTCGAGCAGCTGCGCGCCGGCGCGGACCTGGTGATGGGCAACCGGTTCAGCGGCGGGATCGCGCCCGACGCCATGCCGTTCCTGCACCGCTGGCTCGGCAACCCGGTCCTGTCCGGGCTGGGCCGCTGGCTGTTCCACGTCCCCGTCGGCGACTTCCACTGCGGCATGCGCGCGTTCCGCCGCGACCGGGTCCTCGCGCTGGGGCTGCGCTGCGACGGCATGGAGTTCGCGACCGAGATGATCGTCCGCGCCTCGATGGCCGGGCTGACCTTCGTCGAGGTNCCCACCACGCTCCGGCCCGACGGGCGTAGCCGTGCCCCACACCTGCGCACCTGGCGCGACGGCTGGCGGCACCTGCGCTTCCTGCTCGCGTTCAGCCCGCGGTGGCTCGTGCTGTACCCGGCGCTGGCCCTCTTCACCGTCGGCGCGGCCGGCCTGCTCTGGCTGTCGTTCGGGCCGCGCGCCGTCGGGCACATCGAGTTCAGCGTCCAGAGCATGCTGGTCTGCGCCACGGCCGTCATCGTCGGCATGCAGGCGGCCAGCCTGGCCGTCGCCTCGCACGGCTACCTCGCCCACCTGGAGATCCTTCCGCCNAGCCCGCGCCTCGAGCGGTTCATCGAGCGGCTGACNCTGGAGCGCGGGCTGCTCGGCGGGGTGCTGTCCACCCTGCTCGGCATGGCCGCGTTCGTGACCGCACTGGTGCGGTGGAGCTCGACCGGCTTCGGCCAGCTGGACGTCATCTCGACGATCCGGGTGCCCATCATCGGGATGGTCCTGGTCGTCGGGGGTCTGCAGCTGATCATGCTGAGCTTCATGATGAGTCTCGTACGCGTCGAACGGGGGGAATGACGTGACCGGCACACCGAGCGAGCAGCCCGAGCCGTCCAGACCCGTCGCCCTCGGTGACTCCGCGCTCCAGTCCACGACGCTCGAGTCCGTCGCCTCGGCGGTCAACTACCACGCCTGGTTGACCTCGCTCGCCGCGCCGTACCTCGGCGACGACCCGATCGAGCTCGGCAGCGGGCTCGGCGACTACGCACAGACCTGGCTGGACGGCGGGACGCCGCGGATGACGGTCACGGAGGTCGACCCGTCCCGCCTCGCCCACCTGCGCGCCCGGTTCGCAGGCGACCCGCGGGTCGCGGTCACCTCGATCGACTTCCGTACGCCGCAGCCGGGCGAGCACTCGGCCTACGTGGCGTTCAACGTCCTCGAGCACATCCCCGACCACGTCGGCGCCCTCCGCGCGGCGCACACGCTGCTGCAGCCGGGCGGCGCGGTGTGCATGTTCGTCCCCGCCTTCGGGTTCGCGATGAGCCGGTTCGACCGGGCCGTCGGCCACGTCCGGCGCTACACCGTGCAGTCGATGACGGACGCGATGGTCGCGGCCGGCCTCGAGGTCGAGCTGGCGCACTACGTCAACCTCCCCGGACTGCCGGCCTGGTTCGTCGGCATGCGGCTGCTGCGTGCTACGCCCGGCGAGGGCAGGCTCCTGACCGTGTGGGACGGCCAGGTCGTCCCGAGGGCACGCCGCTGGGAGGCTCGGCACCGGCCTCCGTTCGGCCAGTCCGTCTTCGCGGTGGGCCGCGTCCCCCACGCCTAGGACCGGCCCCGTGCTCCGTCGCCCGAGGACCGGCACCGTCGTCTGGGCGGTCGTGGCCCTGCTGGTCTCGGTCGCCAGCCTCGTCGAGCGGTCGCGCATCCCGGTCTTCGTGTACGGGTCGAGCGAGGACGACCGGCTGTACCTCTCGCACGCGCTCTCGCTGATGCACCGTCACTGGCTAGGACCCTTCGGCCGGCTCACGCTCGCCAAGGGGGCGAGCTACCCGGTGTTCATCGCCGCCATGCACAAGCTGCGGCTGCCGCTCCCGATCGGCGAGCAGCTCACGTACCTGCTGGCTGCCGCCGCGGTCGCGGCCTGCCTGCTCCTGCTGACGCGCAGCGTCGCGGTTGCGGGTGCCGCCTACGTGCTCCTCGCGATGGACCCGGTCAACTTCGGCGTCGTCGACTCGCTGGTCTTCCGCGACGGCTGGTACTCATCGCTCACCGTGCTGTTCCTCGCCAGCACGTTCCTGGCAGTACAGGGCGCGACGACCTGTCGGAGCCGGCGGAGCTGGCTGTGGATCGCCCCGGCCGGCGTGGTCGCGGGCGTCAGCGGCGCTGCCTTCTGGCTGTGCCGCGAGGAGGGCCCGTGGTTGCTGCCGGCGCTGCTCGTGGTCGTGGTGGGGCCGCCGGCGGTCGAGCTCGGCCGAGGCGTCTTCCGCCGCGCCGGCCGACGGCCACGCCCTCGCCGGGTGCTGCTCCGCGCGGCTCGCGTCCTCGTCGCGGCCGGGCTGGTCGCCGTCTGCGCCGCGGTCCCGATCGTCGAGGTGGCGCGAACGAACCTGCACTACTACGGCGTCGGGCTGACCAACGACCTGACGACCGGCCAGTTCGCGAGGGCGTACGCGGACTGGACGCGGGTCGAGGCGGGGCCTTACCGGCCCGGGATCCCGATCTCGGCGGCGCAGCGGGCGGCCGTCTACGCGGTCAGCCCGGCCGCCAAGGTCCTCGAGCCTTCGCTGGAGAATCCGAAGAACGCATGGCTTGCGGTGACCTGCCGGGTGCTCCACATCTGCGACGACCTGCCGGGTGCGGTGAGCGTCTGGGCGTTCCGTGATGCGGCCACGAGCGCCGGCTTCTTCGACTCCGGCGCCGCGTCTCAGACGTTCTTCGCCACCCTCGACCAGCAGATCGAGACCGCGTGCGACTCGGGTGCTCTGCGGTGCACACGGCGGCTGCCCGTCTCCGTGCAGTCGCTGCAGCACTTCCGCCTCGGCCCGTTCCTGACGTCGGTCCGCGGCTCGGTGGCAGAGGTGATGGCGTCGCGCTACCTCGGCCCGGCGCTTCCACCCCCCCGTACGGTCCTGCCGGCCGTGCACGTCCTGTACGACGCCACCATCATCGGGATGCCGCGGACCGCGGCTGCGGTCGCTGCGCAGCGGGTGACGTACACGCGGGGCGCGGGCCAGCTGCGGTTGCTCGCGTCCGTCTACCGCGTCCTGGTCCCCGTGCTCGCCGTCCTCGGCCTGCTCGGGCTGCTGTGGTCCCTCGTACGGCCGAGGCGGTCGGACCTGGGCCTCGTCGTGCTCACCGTCGGCTTCTTCACCGCCGTCGTCAGCCGGCTGGCCTTCGTGGGGCTGCTGGACACCACCCAGTTCGGCACCGGCGGCGACGCTCGCTACCAGCTGCCCACGCACGCGACGCTGCTCGTCGCCGGGGTCACGGGGACGGTGCTGCTCGTCGCGCGAATCAGGTCCGTGCGCCCCACCCGCCCCGCCGCGCCCGGCGGCCCCGACGACCAGCCCGTTGATCATGGGCAGATGGCCCCTGTTTCTTGATCCACATGGGCCGTTCGCCCATGATCAACGCGGGCGGAGGGCGACTCGTACGGGGAACTTCTTGATGCCGTGCACGAAGTTGGACCGCATCACCTCGATCTGGCCGGCGAGCTCGATGGAGTCCAGCCGAGGCAGCAGCTCCTCGAACATGATCCGCAGCTCGAGGCGGGCGAGCGCGTTGCCCAGGCAGAAGTGCGGCCCACCCTTGCCGAACGTCACGTGGTCGTTCGGCGTGCGCGCCACGTCGAAGTCGTACGGGTCGACGAACACGTCCTCGTCCCGGTTGCCGGAGCCGAACCAGACGACCACCTTGTCGCCTGCCCTGACCTGCTTGCCGCGCAGCTCGACGTCGCGCGTCGCGGTGCGGCGGAAGTGGTGGACCGGCGTCGCCCACCGCAGGAACTCCTCGATCGCGACGGGCAGTAGGGACGGGTCCTCGCGCAGCCGGTCGAGCGCCTTCGGGTGCTCGATGAGGGCGCGCATCGAGTGCGAGATCGCGTGCCGCGTCGTCTCGTTCCCGGCGACGACGATCAGCAGGAAGTAGTTGTGGAAGTCCGTGTCCGAGAGCGGCACACCGTCCTCCGGCGGCCGGTTGATCATCTTGGAGACGAGGTCGTCGGCGTCGCCTCCGAGGCGCTGCGCGGCGAGCTCGCGACCGTACGCGAACACCTCGAGCGCCGCTGGTGAGCGGAACGGGAGCAGGCGGTAGGCCTCGGTGTCCTCCGAGTCGACCAGGGCATCGGAGTAGTCGGGGTCGGTGTTGCCGATCATGCGGTTGCCCCACGAGATCAGCTGCGGGGTGTCGGCGTCGGGTACGTCGAGCATCCGTGCGAGCACCCGGATCGGGAAGTCGGCGCTGATCTCCTTGACGAAGTCGAACTCGCCCCGCGGCAGGGCAGCGTCCAGGGTGGTCGCTGTCAGCCCGCGCAGGAACGTGCCGAAGTGCGCGACCGCCTTCGGCGTGAAGTCCTTCTGCAGCAACCGTCTCAGCGCCCAGTGCCGCGCGCCGTCTGTCTCCAGCATCGAGCGCCTGGTGTCGAGCTGCTCCTGGTCGAGCTCCTCCAGTGCGACGGCGCCCACCTCGGACGAGAACGTCGCGTCGTCGCGCAGGACGCGCACGATGTCCTCGTGCCGCGTGACCGCCCAGAACCCGTGGCCCGGCGCCGCCTCCTGCTGCCAGTGGACCGGGTCCTCGTGCCGCAGCACGTCGAACATCCCCCACATCGAGTCGTCGAGGAAGCGGTCGTGGTCGGCGAGGTCGACGTCTGCTAGCCGCATGCGGATCCTTCGGTCGCGTCGGGGCGTGGCCGGCTCGGGCCGCCGGTCACAGGTGGTAGGCGTACTCGCGGAACTCCCAGTCGGTCACCCAGGTACGGAACCGGTCCACCTCGGCGCGCTTGAAGTCGAGGTACGCGTCGACGAACTGCCCGCCGAGGACCTCGCCGAGCGCCTGGTCGGCGGCCAGGGCGTCGAGGGCCGCCTCGAACGACGAGGGCAACGGCTCTGCGGCCGCCGGGTCGTACCCGTACCCCTCCAGCGGAGCCGGCGCGGTCAGCCCTTCCTTGACCCCCAGGTACATCGCCCCGAGGACGGCGGCGGCGATGAGGTAGGCGTTCGCCGACGCGTCGCCCAGGCGGACCTCGAGGCGCGCGCTCGACCCGCGCTCTGGCGGGATGCGGACCATCGCGCTGCGGTTGTCGAGGCCCCAGTCGATGAGGAACGGCGCGAGGCTGTCCGGGCGCAGGCGCTTGAACGCGTTGACCGTGGGGTTGGCCAGCGCGGCGATCGCGGGGGCGTGCCGCAGGACGCCGGCGACGGCCTGGTGCGCCAGCTCGGAGAGGCCGTGCGCGCCGTCAGGGTCACCCATGAGGTTCGCGCCAGCCTCGCCGACCAGGGAGACGTGCAGGTGGAAGCCGGAGCCGCCCTCGTCGTTGAACGGCCGGCCCATGAACGTGGCCAGCAGGCCGCGCTCGCGGGCCAGCTCCTTGACCGCGGCCCGCAGCCGGAACGCACGGTCGGCCGCGTCGAGCGCCCCTGAGTGCAGCAGGTTGATCTCGAACTGGCCGCTGCAGAACTCGTGGTTGGCCGCCGTGGCGTTGACGCCGAGCGCCTTGATCTGCCGGAGCATGGAGACCAGCAGGTTGTCGGGGTCTCCCCGCCGGCCGACGACGTAGACGTTGCCCTGCGCCTCGCCGTACCTGCGCCACGCCGACGACGTCAGCGGGTCCCCGTCACCGGTACGTTCCAGCAGGAAGAACTCGAGCTCGGGTCCCATCACGCCGGTGAGGCCGATCTCCTGGCACAGTCCGACGACGCGACGCAGCACCGAGCGTGGGGAGTCGGGGCACAGCACCGGGTGCCCGTGCCCCATCGGGTCGGCCTCGTAGGCGTCGCCGATGCACTGCGCGACCCCCGGCTCCCAGGGCAGCGGCGCGAGGGTCGACAGGTCCGGGTAGACGATGATGTCCGGCAGCCCGGAGGCGAGCCCTCCGGCGACCGGAGTGACGTCGCCCAGCGGCGTCGTGTGGTAGATCGCCCGGCAGAACGCGAGCCCGTGCTCCATCACGTTGGGCAGGGCGTCGACGGGGATGTCACGGCCGCGATCGGTCCCGAAGAAGTCCGGGTAGACGACGCGCACGACATCGACNCCCTGGTCGACCAGCCGGCCGACGGCCTCGCGGGCGGCGATGTTCTGCTGAACCGTCACGGATGCTTCCTCCGGTCGACCGGCATGTCGTTTGGGTCCGAACCATACTGTGCTCGTTGGTCGCAGACAATGACGCAGACAATGACGCTGTCAGGGCGACCAGCATGTCTGCAGCGGCGCAAAATGGCGCGCTATCGTACGGGTCCGAACGAGTCGGCAGGGAGGCTGCGATGACGGTCCACGGGTTCTTCCCGCCGCGCACGGCCGCCGGACGGGCCGCCCTGCTCCCCGCGCCGCCCTGGTACTACTCCGGCGACCTCCTCACCTTCGAGTACCGCACCGACCCCGCACGGGTGGCCGAGCTGCTGCCCGCGCCGCTCGCGCCGGCCCCCGACGACCCCGGCGCNGTCGCGCTCATCTGGGCCGACTGGCAGTCGTGCTCGGGCAGCCAGGACGAGCTCCTCGACCCGGTCCGCAGCCAGTACAAGGAGTGCTTCGTCGTCGTCCGCTGCTCGTACGAGGGCCGTACCTACTCGCGCTGCGTCTACATCTGGGTCGACAAGGACTTCGCGATCGCGCGCGGGCTGCACCAGGGCTACCCGAAGAAGCTCGGCTCGATCCACCAGACCAGGCCGCACCCGTACGGGCAGGCAGCGCCTCGGGTCGATGCGGGCGGACGCTTCGGTGGGACGCTCGCCGCCGGCGACCGGCGGCTCGCCCAGGCGACCACGACGCTGACCGGACCGGCAGAGAGCAACGGCTTCGTGAACGCCCACCCGATGGCCCACCACCGGTGGCTGCCGTCCATCGAGAACGGCGCGCCGCCCTCGCTGGACGAGCTGGTCGAGAGCGGCGCCGCATCGTTCGAGGGTGGGCCGGTCTGGGCGGGTTCGGTGGACTCCTTCGAGCTGTTCGAGTCGCCGACCGAGGAGCTGCACCGGCTCGTGCCCGTCGAGATGATCGGCGCCTACTACCGCCAGGTCGGCGTCGTCTGGGACGGCGGCCGCACCCTGCTCGACCGCCGTTCGGCGCCCGCGCCCGCACCCCCGCCCTCCCCGCCCTCCCCGCCCTCCCCGCGTTGATCATGGGCAGATGGCCCCATTTCCTTGATCCACAAGGGCCAACCGCCCATGATCAACGCGGGGTGGGGCGGAACCTGCGTAAGATAGAGGTTGACCCATAGCGGGTCTCGCGCCGCAAGAAGCTCTTCACGAGCACCGCGCTGGCAGCCCGACCTGGGTTCGCGCCGGTGATGCGGCCACTTCACAGCTTGGAGAACCCCATGGCGGCCAGCCGCCCTCGTACCGCTGAACCTACCCGTCCGCCCGCGCGGACCTTCGCCGAGCTCGGCGTGCCCGCGGCCCTCTGCCGCGTCCTCGACGACGCCGGCATCACCCGCCCGTTCCCCATCCAGTCGGCCACGCTGGTCGACTCCCTCGCCGGGCGCGACGTGCTCGGTCGAGGTCGCACCGGCTCGGGCAAGACGCTCGCCTTCCTGCTCCCGGTGCTCACCCGGCTGGCCGCCTCGCCGCAGCCCCGCCAGCCGAAGCGACCGCGAGCGCTGATCCTCGCCCCGACCCGCGAGCTGGCCACTCAGATCAACGCGGCGGCCGTTCCTCTCGCCGCAGCCCTCGGCCTGCGCACGACCACCGTCTTCGGTGGCGTCGGCGCCAACCCGCAGATCTCGGCGCTGCGCTCGGGCATCGACCTGCTGATCGCCTGCCCCGGCCGGCTCGCCGACCACCTCGGCCAGGGTCACGCCGACCTGTCGCGGATCGAGATCACCGTGCTGGACGAGGCCGACCACATGGCCGACCTCGGCTTCCTGCCGGTCGTACGACGGCTGCTCGACCAGACGCCCGCGGACTCGCAGCGCATGCTGTTCTCGGCGACGCTCGACGCAGGGGTCGACGTCCTCGTCAAGCGCTACCTCCATCAGCCGGTCACGCACAGCGTCGACTCGGCCAGCTCGCCCGTCACCGAGATGGAGCACCACGTGCTCCACGTGAAGGGCGGCGACCGCATCCCCGTCCTCGTCGACCTCGCGGCGGCACCCGGTCGCACGATGGTGTTCACGCGGACCAAGGCGGGCGCCAAGAAGCTGACCCGCCAGCTGGTCGCCGCGGGAGTCCCTGCCGTCGAGCTGCACGGCAACCTGGCTCAGAACGCACGTACCCGGAACCTCGCGGCCTTCTCGGACGGGACGGCCACGACGCTCGTCGCCACGGACATCGCGGCCAGGGGCATCCACGTCGACGACGTCGCCCTCGTCGTGCACGCCGACCCGCCGATCGAGCACAAGGCCTACCTGCACCGCTCGGGTCGTACCGCCCGCGCCGGCGCCTCGGGCACCGTCATCACGCTGATGACCGACGACCAGGTGTCCGACGTGCGCGACCTCACCCGCAAGGCCGGCATCTCGCCGACGACNACGCGGCTCACGCCNGGTCACCCGTTGCTGGCGTCGCTGGCACCGGGCGAGCGCGTCTTCACCTTCCCGACGCCCGAGGCGTTGCGGGCGATCGCGACGGCGGCGAAGGCGTCGGCTCCGAGCCGTACCCGTCGGCCACGATCGTCCGGACGTCCGACCGGCAAGCCGGTGGCTCGTACGAGTGCCAAGCCGGCCGCCCGCACCGGCGCGAAGCCCGCGGCCCGCAACGGCGGCCACCCCAGCGGGAGCGCCGCCGCCTTCTCGCAGCGCAGCGGCGGGCGGCGCCGCTCCGCCTGATCCGACCGGTCTGCGAGCAGGCACACTGGTCGCCATGGCCCACCTCGTCATCGACGCAGCCTCCGTCACGGTCGTGCTCAGCGAGCTCGAGAAGGTCGAGACGCTGCACGGTGACGTCACCGTCCCGCGCAGCGCCGTGGTCGGGGCCCGCGTCGTGCCCGTCGCGATGTCCGAGGTCCACGGGTTGCGCGCCCCCGGCACCGGCCTGCCCGGCGTAGTGGTCGCAGGCACGTTCCGCGGCAAGGACAAGCGGATGTTCGCGGTCTGCCACGGGCGCGGCCCGGGCCTCGTCATCGAGCTGATCGACGCCGCGTACGACGCGATCGTGCTCACCCTCGACGACCCGGAGCAGGCGCTGTCCGAGCTCGGCTGACCGCCCGCTATTTCGCGTAGACGAGGATCCCGGCTGGCGGGTCGTCGCTGCCGCTCCAGGTCATGGAGAGAGTCACCCGTGCCCCGACCACCCAGCCCAGGGCGGTCAGGAAGCTGGGCGGGATCTGGGTTCGTTGCGGGGACCATGCCTGGTCTGGGCACAGGGTGCTCATCAGGAAGTGGCCGTTGATCGTGATCCCCAGCGTCCCAGCCTCGCTGCACTCCTGCACCATCGTCATGGCGGAGGCGGGCTTCGTCACCGTCAAGGTCACGCTTCCTCCGCNCTTTGCGCCAGCACGGAGGAAGGTCAGCAGCTTCTCCCCGTCGTAGGTCGGCGCGGGCGCGACGCCGTCGAGCCAGTGCCGGTCGACGTCCAGCACGGCGACGCCCCACCGTCCCGTCACCGAGCCGGACGTCGAGACGGTCATGCGCACCGGCGTCCCCGAAGGGATGGCCACGAGCAGGCTGCTGGTGAGGTCAAGGATGCCGACCTGGGAACCCAGGCAGCCGGTCGCCACCGAGTCGTAGCCGGGGACCTCGATCCCGATGACGCCGGTGTCGCCCGCTCCGGTGCAGCGGTAGACCACCCGCGTGGTGTCGTAGGCTGGCCAGATCAAGGTGATCGTCTGCTGCGTCGCTCCGACGCCGGTGGCCTGGCCGCGGACCGTGCCGCCCTGGAACACCGACGGGAACATCAGGGCGGCGACCGTCGGCTTCTTCACGGCCGGTGCGACCGCTTTGGTCCGGTGCGATCCCACGACAGCAACCCCCGCCACGACCAGGGCTACGGCGGNNAGGGCGGCCACCGACGAGGCGGCGACCCGGGCGCGGTGCTCCCGTACCCGCCGGTGCACGGCGTCGACCCGGCCGGGCANCGGCGGCAGGTCGGCCGTCCAGTCCCGGAGCACCGCGCGCAGCTCCGCCTCGCTCAGCCGCGTGTCGTGGGTGTCGTAGCTGTCACTGNTCATGGTTCTGCCCTCCGCTCAGCGCGGCGTCGGGTGACCACAGGGGGTCGACCCGGAGCGCCGCCAAGGCCTTGCTCGTCTGGCTCTTCACGGTGCCGACCGAGACCCCGAGGACGCGGGCGGTCTCCGTCTCGGTCAGGTCCTCGAGGTACCGCAGCACCACGACGGCCCGCTGCTTGCGGGTCAGCCGGCCGAGGGCCTGCCACAGCACCAGGCGGTCCTCGATGCTGGTACCGCTGCTCGCCGCCGCCGGACGCGCCTCCCGGTCCGGGAGCACGTCGGTCGGTACCTCGCCGCGCCACTTCCGCCGCCACCACGACGTGTACGTGTTGACCAGCACCCGTCGCACGTACGGCTCCGGGTCGTCCACGATGCGCGCCCAGGCCGACCACGACCGGGCGAGGGCCGTCTGCAGCAGGTCCTCGGCTGCGGCAGCGTCCCGCGTCAGCAGGAACGCCGTACGCAGCAGCGCCTGGGACCGCGCGGCGACGAACGCCTCGAAGGCGCGCTCATCGGCCACGTCCGGCCCCCCTGTCGTCGCTCACACCTGCTTGTACCGCCTAGGCCCCGCGAAAGGTTGCCGCGCCGACCGGTCGGGAATCGTACGGATACGTACGACCGGTCGTCGCTAGGCTGCACCGAGCACCCGACCACCGACCAGGGGGACATTGTGACCGGCCACCACACGCTCGGCGAGACCGAGCAGGCCGTGCAGTCCAGGCTCGGGTCGCTGCCCCTCGACTTCGAGGCGATGAACGCGATCTCGAACATCTACCGNGCGTCCACCGCGATCCGGAACCATCTCGAGCGCTCGGTGCTGCACGAGAACGACCTGACGTGGACCGCGTTCGTCGTGCTGTGGGTCGTCTGGATCTGGGACGGCCCCGAGACCCGCCACGTCGCCGAGGAGGTCGGCATCTCCAAGGGCACGCTGACCGGCGTGGTCAAGACGCTGGAGACGCGCGGCCTGCTGGAGCGCCACGACCATCCCGACGACGGGCGCCTCGTGCTCGTCCGCCTCACCACCGGCGGGCAGGAGCTGATGACGCGGCTGTTCCCCGCGTTCAACGCCGAGGAGTCGTTCGTCGCGAACCCGTTGACCAGCAAGCAGCGGACCGGCCTCGCGGACAGCCTCCGGGCGATCCTGGCCCACCTCGAGCAGGGCGGCACCGACCGGCAGGCCGACGTGCGCGCCGGNGCCGAGGCCGCCCGCCCACGCAGGGCAAGCCGCCGCTGAGCGCCGCCGCACGCTTGACTGGTAAGGGTAGGCTCAATACGTTTGGGTCCGAACGACCTCGGCGTGCACGCGCCGGATTCGCGGCCCCGTACCCCACACCGGAGCAGACGGATGAGCGAGACGGCACTCGTGGCCGGCGTGGCGGTCGACACCCTGCACTGGATCGGGGGCGAGCGCGTCGCCTCGCCCAGCACGTTCACCGACGTGAGCCCGATCGACGAGCAGCCGATCGCCGAGGTCGCTCGTGGCGGCGCTGCCGAGGTCGAGGCCGCCGTCGCAGCAGCCCGCGAGGCCTTCCCGGCGTGGGCGGCCACGGCGCGACACGACCGCGCCGCGGTCCTGCGGCGCATCGCGGAAGGCGTCGAGAAGCGGCTCGAGGACCTGGCCCAGGTCGAGACCGCGGACAACGGCTCGCTGATCCGCTCGCACCGTCGGGGCGTGATGCCCCGCGTCGCACTGAACTTCCGCTTCTTCGCCGACTGGCTGGAGACCCTCGACCACCCCGACTTCGAGACCCGCGGCCACCGCAACCACGTGACGTGGGACCCGGCCGGAGTCTGCGCGATCGTCACGCCGTGGAACGCACCGCTGATGCTCGCCACCTGGCGCATCGCCCCGGCCCTCGCCGCGGGAGACACCGTCGTGCTCAAGCCGCCGGAGTGGGCGCCGCTCACGGCCTCGCTGCTCGCCGACATCACGGCCGAGGCCGGACTGCCACCGGGGGTCTTCAACGTGGTCCAGGGCTTCGGTCCCGAGGCCGGTGCCGCCCTGGTCGCGCATCCCGACGTCGACCGCATCAGCTTCACCGGTTCGGTACCGACCGCGACGAGCATCGCAGCGGCCGCCGCCCCGAACCTCACGCCGCTCTCGCTCGAGCTCGGTGGCAAGTCGCCGCTGCTGGTCTTCGCCGACGCGGACCTCGACCTCGCCGTTGACCTCGCGGTCGAGCAGTACGACAACGCCGGCCAGGTCTGCCTCTCGGCCGTACGCCTCCTGGTCGAGGACCAGGTCTCGGCCGAGTTCCAGCGCCGGTTCGTGGCCAAGGCGGGGGCGATCCGCCAGGGCGACCCGCGCGACGAGGCCACGGACGTCGGGCCACTCGTCAGCCGCCGGCACCTCGAGCGCGTCGACGGCTTCGTCCAGCGGGCGGTGGCCGAGGGCGCGACCGCACTGATCGGCGGCGNGCCGGACGAGGAGCTCAGAGGGCTCTACTACCGGCCGACCCTGCTGGTCGACGCACGCCCCGGCAGCGAGATCCTCACCGAGGAGGTCTTCGGGCCGGTTCTCACGCTGCAGACGTTCCATACCGAGGGCGAGGCCGTGGCCATGGCCAACGACACGAGGTTCGGCCTCGCGGCGACGGTGGTCACCGGCGATCCCGTACGGGCCGAACGGGTGTCCGCCCAGCTCACCGCAGGCACGGTCTGGGTCAACTGCTTCTTCGTCCGCGACCTGCAGGCCCCGTTCGGCGGCAGCGGCATGTCGGGCATCGGCCGCGAGGGCGGCACCTGGAGCTTCGACTTCTACTGCGACGTGAAGAACACCGTGACCGCCCCGAAGGGATGGACCACCGATGGGTGAAGTCGTCGGGGCCGGGCTGCTGGCCCACGTGCCCACCATCGTGCTGCCCGAGGCGGAGCGCCTCGCACTGAACGAGGGCCGCGAGATCAGCCTCGTACCCGGCCTGGAACGGCTGCGTCGCGAGGTCATCGACGTGCTGCGCCCCGACACCGTCGTGCTGCTCGACTCGCACTGGGCGACGACGGTCGAGTTCGTCGTCACGGCGCACGAGCACCGCAGCGGACTGTTCACGTCGGACGAGCTGCCCCGCGGCATGTCGCAGGTGCCGTACTCCTACCGCGGCGACCCCGAGCTGGCCCACGCGATCGCCGCCGAGGCGGACGCCGCCGGCACCTGGATCACCGCGATCGACGACCCGTCCCTTCCGGTGCACTACGCGACCATCAACCTGTGGCGCTACCTGGGCGGCGACGAGGCGTGGGTCTCGATCGGCGTGTGCCAGACCGCCGACACCGACGACAACCTGCGTCTCGGCCGGGCGCTCGGCGCTGCGATCGCGAAGACCGACCGGCGCGTGGTGATCATCGCGTCGGGGGCGCTGTCGCACACGTTCTGGCCGCTCAAGGAGCTGCGCAAGCACGAGGCCAGCGACCCTGCCCACATCTTCACGCCCGAGGCACGGGCCGCCGACGAGGAGCGCATCGCGTGGTTCCAGCAGGGTGACCACGCCCGCGTGCTCGAGACGATGCCGGACTTCTACCGGTACAAGCCAGAGGCCCGGTTCGGCCACTACCTGATGCTGGCCGGGGCGATGGGGGCCGAGCGGTGGACGGCGCCCGGCCGGCTGTTCAGCGACTACGAGAACTCGATCGGCACCGGCCAGGTCCACCTGTGGTTCGACCGGCCAGACGCCGGCTGGACCGCCTGATGGCGGACTACCGGCGCATCCTGCTCGAGGGCGCGGTCGTCCAGGTCGTCCGTGACGGCGACGTGCTGCGGGCGGGGGACGGACGCGAGGTGGCCGCCGCCGAGGCCGTGCACCTCCCGCCGTGCGTACCCACCAAGATCGTGGCCGTCCACCTCAACCACCGCAGCCGAGTCGACGAGTTCATGACCACGCTGCCGGCGGCGCCCACGTACTTTCACAAGCCGGTGTCGGCGCTCAACGCGCACGGCGGCGCGGTGGTGCGGCCGGCGAACTGCAAGTACCTCAACTACGAGGGCGAGGTCGCGATCGTCATCGGTCGTACCGCCCGTGGGATCTCGCCGGCCGAGGCGGGCGACCACATCGCCGGCTACACGATCGGCAACGACTACGGGCTGCACGACTTCCGTGACACCGACGCGGGCTCGATGCTGCGGGTCAAGGGTTCCGACACGCTCTGCCCGCTCGGGCCGGGCCTCGTCACCGGCTGGGACTTCCGGCACAAGTCGTTGCGCACGTACGTGAACGGCGAGGTCGTGCAGGAGGGCAGCACCGACGAGATGGAGTGGGACATGCACTACCTCGTCGCCGACATCGCGCGAACCATCACGCTCGTACCCGGCGACGTGCTCCTCTCGGGGACCCCCGCCCACTCGCGGCCGGTCCAGCCCGGTGACACCGTCGACGTCGAGGTCGAGGGTCTCGGCCGGCTGACCAACCACATCGTCAGCGGACCGCTACCGGTGCGCGACGACTGCGGTGCCCAGCCGACCGAGTCAGAGGAGGTCCTCTCCACGGCCCTGGGTGGGGACTGGGAGCTGCGCGGCATCAGGCCGCCGCGACACTGACCGATCGCCACCGAGCTCGACCCAGCCGGACCCAGCACGACACGACGCAGGAGGAGAGCAAGGATGAAGGTCGTCGTCGACCTGGCTGTCTGCCAGGACCACGGGCAGTGCTGCTTCGCAGCGCCCGAGGTGTTCGAGCTGGACGAGGCCGGGCGCCTCGTTGTCCTCACCAACGAGCCCCCCGATAGCCTTCGGGACAAGGTCGAGGAGGCAGCCGACGTCTGCCCCCTGCAGGCCATCACGATCATCGACTGACCAAAGGCGGGACATGACTTCGCGCGTCGTCGCAGTCGGCGCGGGCCTCGGTGGGCTGCGCGCGGCCGAGCAGCTCCGGGCCGCCGGGTTCGCGGGCGAGATCCTCGTGATCGGCGACGAGACGCACCTGCCGTACAACCGGCCCCCGCTCTCCAAGGAGGGCCTCGCCGGCGAGCTCAGCCACGAGACCGTCGTGTTCCGCCGCAAGGCCTCGGTCGACGACGTGACCTGGCGGCTCGGCGAGACCGTCTCGTCCGTCGACGTGGCCGGCCGCACGGTCTCGCTCGCCGACGGGAGCCAGGTCGGCTACGACGGGCTGGTCGCGGCGACCGGCGTCAGTGCGCGCCGGCTCCCGCTCGCCGCACCGCTCGAGTGGCGGCATGTCATCCGTACCCTCGACGACGCCGCCCGGCTGCAGGCCGAGCTGCTGCCCGGCCGGTCGGTCGTGGTCATCGGCGCCGGCTTCATCGGCTGCGAGGTCGCCGCGACCGCTCGTACCGTCGGCTGCTCCGTCGACGTCGTCGACCCGCTGCGCGTACCGCTGATCCGGCCGCTCGGAGTCGAGCTGGGCAGCGAGCTGCAGCGGCGGCACGAGAAGCAGGGCGTCCGCTTCCACCTGGGCCGGACGATCGCCGGGCTCTCGGGCGACGAGAGGGGGCCGCACCTCGTGACGCTCGACGACGGCACCGAGATCGTCGTCGACGTCGTCGTGGAGGCCGTCGGCTCCGCGCCCAACGTCGGGTGGCTGGACGGCAACGGCCTCGATCTCGCCGACGGGGTGCGCTGCGACAACGGCCTGCGCCCCATGCTTGCCGACTCGCCGCTCACCTCCGCCGTCGTCGTCGGCGACATCGCCCGCTTCCCCAACCCGCTGTTCGACGACGTCCCGAGGCGGGTCGAGCACTGGAACATCCCCACGGAGACCGCCAAGCGGGCGGCCCGCGTGCTGCTGCAGGGCCTCGAAGGCGGGCCAGCCGACGAGCTGCCGCCGTTCCGGCCGATGCCGGCCTTCTGGAGCGACCAGTACGAGCTGCGGCTGCAGTCGTTCGGGCTGCCCGGCCTCGGCGGCGACGACATCCGGGCCCTCGAGGGCGACCTCTCGGACGAGGTCGTCATGGGCTACCACCGCGACGGTGTGCTCGTCGGTGTCGTCATGCTCGGCCTGATCCGCCGGTCCGCCCACTACCGCGATCTCATCGCGTCAGCGGGCGCCGGCTGACCCACGTCCCGAGTCGAGCCACCCGTTCCGTGGACGATTCGTTTGATCTACTGCCTACAAGTGTCGCCAAGCCCGGGTGCGCGCGGACTAGCTACGGGTCGGGCGCCAGACGACGAGCGCGCCGCTGCGGCGCTCGACCTCGAGCTGGTCGACGCGGACGCGCAGGCGGCCGACCTCACGCTCCAGCTCCAGAACCCGCTTGATGCCCTCGAGGTTGACGCCCTCGTTGGACAGCCGCTGCACCTCTCGGACGAGCGCGATGTCGCGGGCCGAGTAACGCCGCCCACCTCCGGCGGTACGGCCAGGGGTGACCAGGCCCAGCCGGTCGTAGGTGCGCAAGGTCTGCGCGTGCAGGCCGGCCAGCTCGGCAGCGACTGAGATGACGTAGACCGGCATGTCCTCGCGCGGGGTGTACGACGGGTCGCTCATCATGCTCACCCGGCCCCCGCTCCCGTGCCGGTACCGGAGCCGGGCCCGAGCAGCCCGGCACGCGGGTCGTCGCCGCTCGTCGCGCTACGGAACGACTCGAGGGCCTCGCGGGCCTTGGCATCGAGCTTCTGCGGTACGGCCACGTCGACCGTCACGAGCTGGTCGCCCCTGGTCCCGTCCTTGCGGGTCACTCCCTTGCCGCGGATCCGGAAGGTACGTCCGTTGGCGGTGCCCGGCGGGACCTTCAACGTCACCGGCGCGCCGCCGAGCGTGGGCACGCGGACCTCGGCGCCCAGCGCGGCCTCCGGGAAGGTGATGGGCACCCTCAGCGTGAGGTTGTCGTCCTTGCGGCCGAACAGCGGGTGCGGCGTGACGTGGACGACGATGTAGAGGTCGCCGTTCGGGCCACCGCGCTCGCCGGGGGCGCCCTTGCCCTTGAGGCGGATGCGCTGCCCGTCGCGTACGCCGGAAGGGATGCGTGCCTGGATGGTCCGCGTGGACTGGCCGCGCCCGCTGCCGCGGCAGATCGGGCAGGGGTCGTCGACGACGAGGCCGCGGCCACGGCAGTCACGGCACGGCTCTGCGAACGCGAAGCCGCCCGCGTTGCGGCTGGTCTGGCCCGTCCCGCCGCAGGTCGGGCAGACGCGAGGCGTCGTACCGGCCCTGGCCCCCGTGCCCTGGCAGGCCGAGCAAGGCGCCTCGCTGGTCAGCCGCAGCGGCACAGTCACGCCGTCGACCGCTTCGGTGAACCCGAGCGTGACCTCCGACTCGACGTCGGCGCCACGGCGACCCGCCTGCGTCGTCGCACCGCCCGTGCGGGCGCCGTGACCGAACAGCCCGCCGAAGACGTCGCCGAGCCCGCCGCCACCGCCTCCACCGCCGAAGATGTCGCCGAGGTCGAAGGCCTGGCCACCAGCTCCACCCGCGCCGCCGGGCCGACCGCCCCCGGGCGTCCCGAACCGCATCCCGCCGCTGCCGAACAGCGCCCGCGCCTCGTCGTACTCCCGCCGCTTGGTCTCGTCGGACAGGACGTCGTAGGCCTCGGAGATCTCCTTGAACCGCTCCTCGGCTGCGCCTTCGCCCTTGTTCGCGTCGGGGTGGTGCTTGCGGGCCAGCTTGCGGTAGGCCTTCTTGATCTCGTCGGCCGGGGCGTCCTTCGAGACACCAAGGACCTTGTAGAAGTCCTTCTCCAGGTAGTCCTTNGTGCTCACATCACTCCCCTCGGCGCGCTCACGGCTCGGTGCAGGTCAGCCCGGGTCGGCGACGCCGACNCGCGCGGGGCGCACGACCCGCCCGGCGAAGCGGTATCCGGGCTGGTAGATAGCCACGCAGGTCGGCTCGGCGACGTCGTCGCTGTGCGTGTGGGTGAGGGCCTCGTGCACGGTCGGGTCGAACGGCTCACCCACCTCGCCGAACGGCTCCAGGCCGAGCCGGACAACCGTGGCCTCGAGCGCCTCGCCGACCGACTTGAAGGCACCTTCCAGCTCGTCGTGCTCGCGAGCCCGGCCGATGTCGTCCAGCATCGGCAGCAGCTCGGCGAGCGTGCTGGCGACGACGGCCGACCGCATCACCTCCCGGTCGCGGTCGACCCGCTTGCGGTAGTTGGCGTACTCGGCCTGGATCCGCTGCATGTCGGCGGTCAGCTCGGCGACGAACAGCGCCGTGTCGTCGACGACCGCGTCCTCGTCGGCCGCGACCTCGGCGGTGAGGTCGGGGGTGAGGTCGGCCTCCGGCGGCGTCGGTCCTGCCGGTGCCTCCGGGACGACCGAAGGCTCGCGGACCGCACCGGTGACGGGGTCGATGCGGCGCTTGTCCGTCACCTTGACCCCTTCACCGGTACCGGCGCCATCACCGGCGTTGCGGGGGAGTTCGCTCACTTGTGCTCGCCCTCGTCGACGATCTCGGCGTCGACCACGTCATCGTCGGCGGAGTCGGAGGAACCCGAGGAGCCGTGCGAGCCGTCCGTCGCGCTGGACTGGCCGCCGCCCGCCTCGCCNGCGCCGTCGGCGCCCTGGGTGTTGGCGTACAGAGCCGCGCCGAGCGACTGGCTGGCATGTGCGAGCGTCTCGGTCGCCGACTTGATCGCCGCGACGTCCTCGCCCTCCAGCGCCTTCTTGAGGTCGTTCAGCGGACCGGTGACGTTGGACTTCGCGTCCGCGGCCGCACCGGACTCGAACTTGTCGGCGTTGTCCGCCAGGAACTTCTCGGTCTGGTAGACGAGGCTCTCGGCCTGGTTACGGGTCTCGACGTCGTCGCGACGCTTGCGGTCCTCCTCGGCGTACTGCTCGGCGTCGCGCATCATCCGCTCGATGTCCTCCTTGGGCAGCGCGGAGCCGCCCGTGATGGTCATCGACTGCTCACGTCCGGTACCGAGGTCCTTGGCCGAGACGTGCAGGATGCCGTTGGCGTCGATGTCGAAGGTGACCTCGATCTGCGGCATGCGGGCCGCTGCCGGCGGCAGGCCGGTCAGCTCGAACATCCCGAGCCGCTTGTTGTACGCCGCGATCTCGCGCTCGCCCTGGTAGACCTGGATCTGCACCGAGGGCTGGTTGTCCTCGGCGGTCGTGAAGACCTGCGAACGCTTGGTCGGGATCGTCGTGTTGCGCTCGATCAGCTTCTCCATCAGGCCGCCCTTGACCTCGATCCCGAGGGACAACGGGGTGACGTCGAGGAGCAGGACGTCCTTGACCTCGCCCTTGATGACGCCGGCCTGCAGGGCCGCACCGACGGCGACGACCTCGTCGGGGTTGACGCCCTTGTTGGGCTCCTTGCCATCGGTGAGCTCACGCACCAGGTCGACGACGGCGGGCATCCGGGTGGAGCCACCGACCAGCACCACGTGGTCGATCGCACCGACCGTGACGCCCGCGTCCTTGATGACGTTGGCGAACGGCGCCTTGCACCGGTCGAGCAGGTCGGACGTCATCTGCTGGAACTGCGAGCGGGTGAGCTTCTCGTCCAGGTGCAGCGGGCCCTCGGCGCTGGCCGTGATGTACGGCAGGTTGACCGTGGTCTCGCTGGACGACGACAGCTCGATCTTCGCCTTCTCGGCCGCCTCGCGCAGCCGCTGCAGCGCCATCTTGTCCTTGGACAGGTCGACGCCGTGCCCGTTCTTGAACTGCTTCACCAGGTGGTCGACGATCTTCTGGTCCCAGTCGTCGCCACCCAGGTGGTTGTCCCCGGACGTCGCCTTGACCTCGACCACGCCGTCACCGATCTCCAGCAGCGACACGTCGAACGTGCCACCGCCGAGGTCGAAGACGAGGATCGTCTGCTCCTTGTCACCCTTGTCGAGCCCGTAGGCGAGCGCCGCTGCGGTCGGCTCGTTGACGATCCGCAGCACGTTGAGGCCCGCGACCTCGCCGGCCTCCTTCGTCGCCTGGCGCTGGGAGTCGTTGAAGTAGGCCGGGACGGTGATGACCGCGTCGGACACGGTCTCGCCGAGGTAGCTCTCCGCGTCGCGCTTCAGCTTCTGGAGGACGAAGGCGCTGATCTGCTGGGGGGTGAAGTCCTTGCCGTCGACCGTGACCTTCCAGTCGGTACCCATGTGCCGCTTGACGGACCGGATCGTCCGGTCGACGTTCGTGACGGCCTGCCGCTTGGCGACCTCACCGACGAGCACCTCGCCGTTCTTGGCGAATGCCACGACCGACGGCGTCGTACGCGCACCCTCGGAGTTGGCGATGACGGTGGGCTCTCCGCCCTCGAGGACCGAGACGACCGAGTTGGTCGTGCCCAGGTCGATTCCAACCGCTCGAGCCATCCTGACTACCACCTTACGCATATGAGTTGAGTCCTGTGCGCTCAACTATGCTGCGCGTCGCCTCCAGATGCAAGTCCGCGGCCACCCGCCCCCCGCGATGGGTGGGGTGGGTGGGACGCGTCACGTGGGCGGACCGAGCGGGCAGTACGCTGCGGCGGTCAGCCGCTCACGGTCGGTGAGCGTGGCTGAGCGTCCAGTTCGCGTCCGAGGCCCAGGGAGGCGCAGTGCCGGTCCGACTCGTCCTCGGCATCATCCTCACCCTCGTCGCCGCCGCGATCGCCGGACGTCGGCTGCTCGAGCTGTACCGCATCGCCCGCCTGGGGCAGCAGGTCGGCGGGCGCGTCCCCGACCCGCGGGCGTCGGCCCAGGCCGAGGCGGTCGAGGTCCTCGGTCAGCGCAAGCTGCTCAAGTGGTCGCTGCCGGGTGCGGCGCACTTCTTCACCTTCTGGGGCTTCCTGGTCCTGAGCCTGACCATCCTGGAGGCGTACGGGTCGCTGGTCTGGCGTGACTTCCACATCCCGCTGATCGGTACCTGGCCCGTGCTGGGTTTCGTCGAGGACTTCTTCGCGGTCGCCGTGCTCGTCGCCCTGGTCGTCTTCACGGCGATCCGGGTCAAGAACAACCCCAAGACCGAGGGCCGGCGCTCGCGCTTCTTCGGCTCGCACACCGGTGCCGCGTGGCTGGTCCTGTTCATGATCTTCAACGTGATCTGGACGCTGCTGCTCTACCGAGGCGCGCAGATCGTCAACGGCTACTTCCCGTACAAGTCGGGGGCGTTCGCCTCGCAGTGGGTCGCCGACCTGCTCGGGTCGCCCAGGGGGATGGCGCTGGAGACGTTCGGCATCCTCGCCCAGATCGCGGTGGTCCTCGGCTTCCTGGTGCTCGTCGTCTACTCCAAGCACCTGCACATCTTCCTCGCGCCGCTGAACATCTTCTTCTCCCGCCGGCCCAACGCGCTGGGCCCGCTCAAGCCGATGTACACCGGTAGCCAGAAGATCGACTTCGAGGACCCTGGCGACGACGACGTCTTCGGCCGCGGCAAGGTCGAGGACTTCACCTGGAAGGGCATCCTCGACTTCGCGACGTGTACCGAGTGCGGGCGCTGCCAGTCGCAGTGCCCGGCGTGGAACACCGGCAAGCCGCTGTCGCCCAAGCTGCTGATCATGGGGCTGCGCGACCACACGTTCGCCAAGGCGCCGTGGCTGCTGGCCGGCGGCGAGGGCGCCGACGAGGCCGCGCTCGCCAAGGTGCCCGACGCGGCCAAGGCCGAGGCGGAGCGGCCGCTGGTCGGTACGAGCGTGCTGGACGACCACGGGCTCGCCGTCGGCGGCGGCGTCATCGACCCGGACGTGCTCTGGTCGTGCACGACCTGCGGCGCCTGCGTCGAGCAGTGCCCGGTCGACATCGAGCACATCGACCACATCGTCGACATGCGCCGCTACCAGGTGATGATCGAGTCGGAGTTCCCGTCCGAGCTCGGCGGCCTGTTCAAGAACATGGAGACCAAGGGCAACCCCTGGGGGATGAACTCCTCGGCCCGGCTCGACTGGGCGCTGGACCTGCCGTTCGAGGTCAAGGTCCTCGACGGGCCGATGACCGGCGACATCGAGTGGCTGTTCTGGGTCGGCTGCGCCGGCGCCTACGAGGATCGCGCGAAGAAGACGACACAGGCCGTGGCCGAGCTGCTGCACCTGGCCGGCGTCAGCTTCGCCGTCCTGGGCGAGGGCGAGACCTGTACGGGTGACTCGGCGCGCCGCTCGGGCAACGAGTTCTTGTTCCAGATGCTCGCCGCGCAGAACGTCGAGACGCTCGGCGAGGTGGGCGCCACGAAGATCGTGGCCACGTGCGCGCACTGCTTCAACACCCTGAAGAACGAGTACCCGCAGCTCGGCGGCAACTACGAGGTCGTCCATCACACCCAGCTGCTCAACAAGCTGGTGCGCGAGGGCCGCCTGACACCGGTCGCCCCGGTCGGCGGTGGCGGCACGTCGGTCACCTACCACGACCCGTGNTACCTCGGCCGGCACAACAAGGTCTACACGCCACCGCGCGAGCTCATCGGCGCCACCGGGCTCGCCTTCACCGAGATGCCCCGCAACGCCGACCGCGGGTTCTGCTGCGGCGCCGGCGGAGCGCGGATGTGGATGGAGGAGAAGATCGGCAAGCGCGTCAACACCGAGCGCACCGAGGAAGCCATCGGCACCGGCGCCCACACGATCGCCGTCGGCTGCCCGTTCTGCCGGGTCATGATCAGCGACGGTGTCGGCGCGATCCAGGGCGACCGCGAGCAGGCCGACCAGGTCCAGGTGCGCGACGTGGCCCAGCTGCTGCTGGAGGCGGTCCACCGCTCGGCGTAATCAGTTGCGCCGACCGGGTGAAGATCGTCCCTGCCCTCTGGCGCCGGGACCGTGCAGACCCCACGCTTCGTAGCGATCGGATCACCGTCCGCTGTCACCTGGCGGCAGGCGGCGATCCCACCGACCGGGAGCAAACCGCTGGGGAGCGGACCTGGATGGGGAGGCAGCCGGCAAGGGCCGGCTGCGGCAAGGGGGAACAGGACTTGAGCAAGCTGGGGTGGGGAAGCGCCGACTTCGGGGAGACCTGGATCCGCGGCCGGGCTACGGCGATCGCGGTCGCGGTCGCCCTCGCGGCGTCGGTCGGCACGGCTGGTACGGCAGCTGCCGAGGTCAGTACGCCCAAGGCAGCGGTCGCGCCCACGTACGGTCCGGGGGTCTCGTACGTGGTACGCGCCCACACGTTCGGGCTCCCCGGACTTCTTCTCGACCTGCGCAGCCGCGGCATCGCCGTCGCGAGCACCGTGCCGATCATCGACGCCGCTGTGGTCCGAGTGTCCGCCGCCACCGCAGCGACGCTCGCCGACGACCCCGCGGTCGCGGAGATCACCGCCGACGCGCCCGTCCAGCTGGAGTCGGCCGGGTACGACGCGGCGGCCGACGCGAACTCGGCGTACAACGCGGCGACCCTCGTCGGCGCCCACGACGCCTGGACCCGCGGCTACACGGGCAAGGGCATCGACGTCGCGCTCATCGACTCCGGTGTCACGCCGGTGACCGGGCTCGGCACGCCCGGCCAGGTCGTCAACGGCCCCGACCTCTCGTTCGAGTCGCAGCTCGCCAACACCCAGCAGCTCGACACGTTCGGCCACGGCACGTTCATGGCCGGTCTGATCGCCGGTCGCGACCCGGGCGTCGACGCTCTCCCGACGGACACCAGCGACTACCAGGGCATCGCCCCTGACGCGCGCATCGTCAGCGTCAAGGTTGCCGACGCGCAGGGCCGCAGCGACGTGTCGCAGGTCATCGCCGGCATCGACTGGGTCGTCCAGCACGCCCACGACCCTGGCATGAACATCCGGGTCCTGAACCTCTCGTTCGGCACCGACTCCAAGCAGTCGTACCTGCTGGACCCGCTGGCGTACGCGGCAGAAGTGGCCTGGCGCAAGGGGATCGTCGTCGTGGTGTCGGCCGGCAACAGCGGCAGCACCGCGCTCGCCGACCCGGCGATGGATCCCTTCGTGATCGCGGTCGGCGCCCTCGACACGAACGGCACGCTGACGACCAGGGACGACAAGGTCGCAGGCTTCAGCGCGAAGGGCACCTCGGCGCGGCGCCCCGACGTCATCGCTCCCGGGGTCCACGTCCAGGGCCTCCGGGTACCCGGGTCCTTCATCGACACCCAGTTCGGCTCCACCGGCCGGCTCGGCACCCGGTACTTCCGGGGCAACGGGACCTCCGAGGCCGCCGCGATCACCTCCGGGGTCGTCGCGCTGGTGCTNAGCCACCAGCCGAACCTCACGCCCGACCAGGTCAAGCACCTGCTGATGGCCACGGCGAAGAGGACNGCGGTCACGAGCGCGGGCCAGGGCAGCGGCCTGGTCAACGCGGCTCGCGCTGCGATCGCCGCGCCGGGGGCCACGGTCCAGCAGAGGTTCACCGCGGCCAAGGGCACGGGCTCGCTCCAGGGCTCTCGAGGCAGCAGTAGCCTGACGCTGGGCGGGGTCGCCCTCACCGGCGAGCAGGACATCTTCGCCAAGCCCGTGGTCACCTCGCGGCTGGCAGCGCAGGAGAGCGCGCTGACCGCTTGGACCGGCGGCAGCTGGAACGGCTCGGTGTGGACCGGTGCCTCGTGGGACGGCATCAGCTGGGCGGGCGCGTCGTGGGACGGCGCGAGCTGGGACGGCGCCTCGTGGGACGGGGCCTCCTGGGACGGCGCCACGTGGGACGGCGCCACGTGGGACGGCGCCTCGTGGGACGGNGCCTCCTGGGACGGAGCCACGTGGGACGGCGCGAGCTGGTCCGGCGCGAGCTGGAACGCCGTGACCACGATCAGCGCGATCAGCGCGATCACCGCGGTGCTCACGCAGCCGACGACCTGGGACAGCGCCAACTGGATGAGCGGATCATGGTCATGACCAGTGCACATGCGGGAATCCCCGGCACCAGCTGGACCTAAGGCTCCGCCGCGTACGTGTCGATCTCCCTGGCAATGACGAGGAACGCCCACGCCCGGGATGGGGCGGCACAGCGTCGGGTACCCCGCCCGACGCGGCGCGTCGTCGCCTTGATCCTTGTCCTGATGGCAGCCGGGACGGCACTGTTCGCGACGGTCCTCGCCCACCCGCCCGAGCCGCCGCACGGCCTGCGGATCGACTGGTGGGTGCTCGCCATCTTGTTCGGTGCCACCGAGATCTGGGTGTTCCACATCCAGTTCGGGCGCGAGGCGAAGAGCATCTCGATCAGCGAGATCCCGCTGGTTCTCGGGCTGTTCTACGCCGCACCCGGACCGCTCATGCTCGGCCGTGTGCTCGGGCCGGCCGTCGTCGTCGTGCTCTACCGGCGGCAGACGCCGCTCAAGGCCGCACTCAACATCACGCTGTTCTACGCGAACGGTGCCGTGGCGATCTCGACCTTTCGGCTGCTCGGCGGGGGCAGCCTGCAGGACGGGCCGCGCACGTGGGCGGCCGCCGTGGCTGCGGCGACGCTCGCGATCATCGTCGACCTGCTCGTCCTCAACCTGATCCTGCGCTGGTACACCGGCGGCGGGCCGCGCGACGGTGTCCTGGGATCCCTCGCGGGCGTGTTCATGGCGGCCGCCGCGTCGGTCATCGGCATCGTCTCGGTGCTGACGCTCCGCCTCGGAGCGCTGGCCACGATCCCGCTGGTCCTCGCCGGCGCCGTCCTCATGGTCGCCTACCGCTCGTACTCGTCGCTGGCCGACCGGCATACCAGCCTCGAGAAGCTGTTCCGCTTCAGCCGCGAGCTCAACGGCGCACCAGCGACGACCGAGGTGCTCCCTGCCGTCCTCGAGCAGGCGCGTCAGCTGATGCGCGCGGAGGTCGCCGAGGTGCTGCGGTTCTCCGGCGGTACCGCCGCGAGCCCGGCCGCGAGCCTGTGGCGGTACGACGGAGCCCGCGTCGAGACCGACTCCGACGAGCGAACGGCGCTGTCGCAGCGGCTCGTGCAGTCCCTCGTGCTCGACGGCGAGGCCGTCCTCCTCACCCACGACCAGCCGACCGCATCGGCGTTCCTCCGCTCACGGGGGGCCGGGGAGGCCGTCGTCGCACCACTCACCGTCGAGGGCGAGACCGTCGGCGTGCTGGCCGTGTACGACCGGCTCGGCGAGGTGCGCGGCTTCGCCGACAGCGACGTGCGCCTGCTGCAGACCGTCGCCAACCACGCATCGGTGGCGCTGCACAACGAGATGCTGATCGGCCGGCTGCGGCACGACGCCCTGCACGACGCGCTGACCGGGCTGCCGAACCGCTCCCACCTGACCGCGCTGGCCACCAGCGCCGTGGCGCGCGCCGCCTCGGGACGCTCGCGCGTAGCCATGATGATCATCGACCTCAACGGGTTCAAGGTGGTCAACGACACCCTGGGCCACCACGTCGGCGACCTGCTGATCTGCGAGGTGGCCGCGCGGTTCAGCGCTGCCGCCGGACCTGGCGTCACCGTGGCGCGGCTCGGTGGCGACGAGTTCGCCGTACTGGTCGAGCCCGCCGAGGGCGACGCGCTCGCCGTCGCCGCCGTCATGATCGACGCGCTGACGGCTCCCGTGCTCATCGGCGAGGACCGGTTGCACCTGTCGGGCTCGGTGGGTGTGGCCATCGCGCCCGACCACGCAACGGCGGTCGGGGACCTGCTCAAGCGCGCTGACATCGCGATGTACGCCGCCAAGAACGGGCCGGACATGGCCGTCGTCTACCGGCCCGACATCGACGTCAACGACCCCTCGCTGCTCTCCTTGATGGGCGAGCTGCGCGAGGCGCTCACCGACGGCCAGATCGACATCGAGGTCGAGCCCGTCATGGATCTGATGGGTGGCCGGCTGATCGCCGCCGAAGCCCTCGTCCGGTGGCACCACCCCACCCGCGGGACCCTCCGACCGGACGCCTTCCTGCCCCTCGCCGAGCGCAACGGCCTCATCGTCCCGCTCACCGAGCTGGTCCTGAACCGGGCCGTCGCCGCGTGCGCATCCTGGCGGTCGGCGGGGCTGAACGCGGGCATCTCGGTCAACCTCTCGGCGCGCTCGCTGCTGGACCGTACGCTGCCAGGGACAGTGGCCGACGTGCTGCGGCGGCACCGGCTGCCCGCTCACCTGCTGACCCTCGAGATCACCGAGAGCATCGTCATCAGCGACGCCGACCGCGCCATCGGTCTGCTCGCCGAGCTGAGGGCGCTCGGGGTACGGCTCGCGCTGGACGACTTCGGCACCGGGTACTCGTCCCTGACGTACCTCTCCGCCCTGCCGATCCAGCAGCTGAAGATCGACCGCTCCTTCGTCACGCGCATCACCGAGTCGGCCCGCGACGCCGCGATCGTCACCTCCCTCATCGACCTCGCGCACCACCTCGGCCTGCAGGTGATCGCCGAAGGGATCGAGGAGCCCGAGGTGGCCGACCGGCTACGACGGCTCGGGTGCGAGTACGGCCAGGGCTACTTCTTCTCGATGTCCATGGCGCCGGAGATGCTGCCGGACTGGGCCGCCCGTACGCCCCCGCTGGACCGTCTCGGCACCCTGCGCGGTCAGGTCAACGCCCTCTTCCGCTGACCCGCCCGCAGGGGCCTGCGTTGATCATGGGCAGATGGCCCTATTTCCTTGATCCACATGGGCTATCCGCCCATGATCAACGCGAGCTTCAGGGCTGGACGTCGGTGCGGTGGAAGTTCTGGAACGACCGCGACGGAGTGGGACCGCGTTGACCCTGGTAGCGGGAGCCGTACACCGACGACCCGTACGGGAACTCGGCCGGCGACGACAGCCGGAACAGGCACAGCTGCCCGATCTTCATGCCCGGCCAGAGCTTGATCGGCAGCGTGGCCACGTTCGACAGCTCGAGGGTGACGTGGCCGGAGAAGCCGGGGTCGATGAAGCCGGCCGTCGAGTGGGTCAGCAGGCCGAGCCGGCCGAGCGACGACTTGCCCTCCAGGCGCCCAGCCACGTCGTCGGGCAGCGTGCACGCCTCGTACGTCGACCCGAGCACGAACTCGCCGGGGTGCAGGATGAACGGTTCGTCGCCCTCCGGCACGACCTCGCGGGTCAGCTCCGGCTGCTCCTCTGCCGGGTCGATGTGCGGGTACCGGTGGTTCTCGAAGACGCGGAAGTAGCGGTCGAGGCGCACGTCGACGCTGGACGGCTGGATCATCCCCGGGTCGTACGGGTCGAGGGCCACCCGGCCCGATGCGATCTCGGCGCGGATGTCTCGGTCGGAAAGGAGCACGGCGCGAGGTTACCCGGCCACGGGGTGGTCAGCCGCCGGCGCACCCGGCGACGAGGCGAGCGAGGTGTCCACGGTGATCTCCTGGCGCAGTTGCTCCACCCGGCCGAGCAGGCTCACGGTGTCCAGCACCGCGTACGCGTCGGACTCGTCGGCCGTCACTCGCTGCACCGCATGCGCGATGTCGGCCCGCAGCGCGAGCGACCCGGCCAGGATGTCGACACCCGCCCGCCGGTCGCGGAACAGCTCCGACGACCGTCGGACCAGCCGGGCGAGGATGTCCCGATCGAGGCGCGGCGCCACGGTCGGCCGGTCGTACATCTGGTCGACGGTCAGCGACAGGACCCGGATCTGCAGGGTCATCCGCACCAGCTCCGTCTCGCGGCGCCGCAGCAGGGCGAGCTCGGCCTTGTCCTTGCGTCCGCGCGGGTTGAGATGGATACCCTCCTCGGCCTGCGACGTGGCCGCGCCGCCGGCCGACGTGGTCGCCGCTAGCGCCCTGGAGGACGCGATGAAGTCGTGCCGGCGGTGGTCGCCCATCTGCTCCTCGCCCGACTCGAGCTCGGTGGCGATGGCCTCGAGCTGTTCGACGAGCGCGTCGCCCCACTGCGACTGCGCCTGCCGCGCGGCCCCGAACGACGGCCGCTCCGGGATGCCGACCCCGACGAGTATCCCCACGGCACCCCCGATGACGGTGTCGATGAGCCGCCAGTGCCCGTACCCGGGCAGAGCCGGCCCCAGCGCGACGGTGAGCAGGACGGACACCGGGATCTGGGCCTGCCCGGCGAACCCGAGCGGCAGCCGCCGGGCCGCTCCGATGGCCACCAGCAACGCGATGAGGATGGACCACCAGCTCGTCCCGACGCGCTCGACCCAGAGGGACGCGACCGCGACGCCGATGATGTTCCCGAGCACCCGCTGCAGGCCCTGGCCGAGGGTGCTGACGATGCTGCTCTGCACGGTGAACACGGCGACGACCGCGCCGAGCGAGGCGAACCGCGAGGGCCCGAAGTGGTCGCCGATCTCAAATGCGAGCGACGCCGCGCACGCTGCCTTGACGACCGTGAGGCCCGTACCGAACGTCCCGCTCTTGGTCAGCAGCAGCCGCGCGAGGGGCGCAGGAACGGCTCCAGCACCTTTCGCGGACGATGCTGCCATGCCATTAGAGTAGGCGGCGCCGCGTCCCCGACGGGTCGCGCGCGGGTGTAGTTCAATGGCAGAACATCAGCTTCCCAAGCTGACAGTGCGAGTTCGATTCTCGTCACCCGCTCCGACGCAGAAGCACCTCCTAGCCGGAAGTCCTGGCGAGAACGAAGTCGTACGAGACGCTGGCCCACGGGCCGGGGGCCCGGAGCCCGGGCGGTGCCGGGTCGTCCGCGGCGCGCTCGACGAAGTCGGCGACCAGCGCCGCCTTGACCCCGAAGACCGCGTCGTCGCGTAGGTGGTCGTCGCCGGCTGCGAAGACGTGGGTGGTGAGCGTGCGGTAGCCGGGCGCCGAGATCATGAAGTGGATGTGCGCCGGCCGCATCGATCCGCGCCCGCCGGCGGCCAGCAGCTCGCCGACCGGCCCGTCGGTCGGGATCGGGTACGCGGCCGGCCGTACGGACCAGAAGCGGAACCCGCCGGCCTCGTCGGTGAACAGGTGCCCCCGACCGCCCACGACGTCCGCGCCGAGCTGGACGTCGTAGAACCCGTCCGCGTCGGCCTCCCAGACCTCGACGCGCGCCGCCGACAGAGGCTCGCCGGCGACCCCGCGCACGGTGCCCTCGACCCAGCACGGCCGGCCCGAAGCACCGTGCGCGAGATCGCCGCCCGNCTCGACGAGCGGGGAGCCCGCGACGAAGAACGGGCCGAACACGGTCGAGGGCGTCACGGACGGGTCNGCCGAAGCGTTCACGCCGACCGTCTTCATCGACACCCCGAGCACGTCCGAGAGCAGCACGAACTCCTGCCGCCGGTCGTCGCACTGCTGGCCCGTACGCGTCAGGAACGAGATGGCCGCGTGCCACTCGTCGTCGGTGAGGCGCACGTCGTCGACGAAGGCGTGCAGGTGTCGCACGAGGCTCTCCAGCACGGCACGGAAGCGCTCGGAACCGGCGCCGGCGAAGCTGCCGACGACCTGGTCGGTCAGTGGCCGTTCGTCCATCACACACCTCGTACGGACACAGCCGAGACCCGTAGCTCGCTGCCGTCCCAGGCCGCCTGCAGCAACGCTCGCACGTCGCCGGCGGCGACCGGCCGCGGGTTGCCCGGTGCCAGCTGAGCGTCCACGAGCGCCGCCGCCTCGTCGAGGCGGTCCTCCGGCAGGCCGATCTCGCGCAGGGTGCGCGGCACCCCGAGCACCCGCCCGAGGTGCACGAGGGCCCCGACTCCGTCGCCACCCTCGACGGTGCCGCCGCCACCGAGCGCGCGCGCCACCCGGTCGACCACGTCGGGTACGGCAGGAGCGTTGTAGGCCAGCACGTAGGGCAGCAGCACCGCGTGGGTCTGTGCGTGCGGCAGGTCGTAGGCACCGCCGAGCACGTGGCAGATCTTGTGGTGCAGCCCACCTCCTGCCACGGCGAACGAGACGCCGGCGAGATGTGCCCCGTACAGCGCCCACGACCGGGCCGCGAGGTCGGCGCCGTCCGCGACGACGTCCGGCAGGCCGATGGCGAGCGCGCGGATCCCCTCCTCGGCGCCCAGCGAGGTGATCGGGTTGCTGCGCGGCCCCCAGAACGCCTCGATGCAGTGCGCCATGGCATTCAGACCGCTTGCTGCCGACAGGTCGCCAGGGAGCGACGTGGTCAGCACCGGGTCGTAGACGGCCGTGCGCGGAAGCACGCGCGGGTCGGTTCCGGTCACCTTGTGGCCACCCTCGGTGGTGCCCCAGACCGGCGTCACCTCCGACCCTGCATACGTCGTCGGTACCGCGACCACGGCACGACCGGACGACAGCGCCACGGCCTTCGCCGTACCGGTGGCCGAGCCGCCACCGATGCACACGACGCCGTCCGCGGCGGACCGGTCGGCCAGGGCGCTGGCCGCCTCCGCCACCTCCACCGGGACGTGCGGCCGCACCCCGGTGAACGTCGCCACGACAGCCCCGCCCAGCGGCGCCGTCAGCTCCTCGGCGAGCTCGCGGTCGCGCTTGCTGGCCACGACGAGGATGCGCCGCATGCCGAGCCGCTCGACCTCGGCGGCCAGCCGGCTGCGCGCAGCCCCGACGCCGAAGACGACGCGCACCGGCAACGGGTCGTACGTGAAGGCGGGAGTGACTTCCATGGTGCCTCCCGACCTTCGTACCGGCGACGCCCTAGGCCACGCGACTGTAGCCGGGGACCGGGGTACGCCCAAGGGGTGACCCGCTGGCAGGATGGCAGCCGTGTCCCGTCCTGAGACCCCGACGACGGCCTGGGCCGCACTGCGCGAGGGCAACGACCGTTTCGTCGAGGGCCGCCGAGAGCATCCGCACCAGGACGCCGACCGCAGGGCCGAGCTCACGGAGGGGCAGCGACCGTTCGCCCTGGTCTTCGGCTGCTCCGACTCGCGGGTCGCTGCGGAGATCATCTTCGACCGCGGGCTCGGTGACCTCTTCGTCGTTCGTACCGCCGGTCATGTCGTGGACAGCGCCGTGCTCGGGTCGATCGAGTTCGGCGTCGAGCTGCTCGACATCCCCCTCGTCGTCGTGCTCGGGCACGACGGCTGCGGCGCTGTCGTCGCGACGCTCGCCGCGCACGAGTCCGGCGAGATGCCCGGCGGGTTCGTCCGCGACATCGTCGAGCGCGTGACGCCGAGCGTCCTCACCGGCCGGCAGAGCGGCCACGACAGCCTCGACGAGGTCATCGACGAGCACACCCGGCACACCGCGCGGCTGCTCGTCGAGCGCTCGACCGCCATCGCGCGGCGGGTCGCCGACGGCCGCTGCGCCGTCGTCGGCGTCAACTACACCCTGGCCGAGGGTCACGCCGACCTCCTCGAGGCCATCGGCACACTCACCTAGCGGGTATTGCCGAATCGGTTGACCGGTGAGTCAGCCCACGAAACGATGCGCGCAGTACCCCCTAACCGCGGAGGGCTCATGGCCACGCTGGACCACCCCGTCGGGATCCTCGAGCACTCGACCGCCGCTGCGGTCGAGGAGAAGGCGAAGCTCAAGAAGCACTTCGGTCGCTTCGACATCTTCTTCTTCCTGATCTGCACGATCGTCGGCCTCGACACCCTCGGTGCGGTAGCCAACGACGGCGCCCAGGCGTTCGTCTGGCTGGTCTTCCTGGGGGTCTTCTTCTTCCTTCCGTACGCCATGCTGACAGCCGAGCTGGGGTCGACCTTCCGTGAGGAGGGCGGATCGTACATCTGGACCAAGCTGGCGCTCGGGCGTCCCATCGCCTCGATCAACGCAGTCATGTACTGGATNTCCAACCCGATCTGGCTCGGCGGCACGCTGACGATCACCGCGTACGCGACGTTCACGACGTTCTTCTGGTCGCCGACCTCGGGCTCGGTTACCGAACGGGTCCTCCAGATCGGCTTCGGCATCGTCTTCATCTGGGTCGCCACCTGGTCGGCGATCCTGTCCTTCGGGATCGGCAAGTGGATCCCCACGATCGGCGCCTGGGTACGAGTCCTGCTGCTGAGTGTCTTCACACTCACCGTGATCGCATATGCGGTCAAGAACGGCGTCCACGGCGCGAGCATCGGCGACTTCCACCCGACGGCCGCGATCTTCTTCGCCGCCATCCCCGTGCTGTTCTTCAACTTCGTCGGCTTCGAGCTTCCGAACGCTGCCGGCGACGAGATGAAGGACCCGCAGAAGGACGTCCCGGTCACGATCCGCCGCGCCTGGCTGGTGGCAATCTTGGCCTACGGCATCCCGGTGCTGGCCATCCTGCTCGTGCTCCCGAAGGCGCAGATCACCGGTCTCGGCGGCTTCATCGACGCGATCAAGACTGTCTTCACCGTCTTCGGCGGGCACATCGCGACGGCCGCCGACGGCACAGTGACGCCGGTGCTCAGCGGGTTCGGGTCCTTCATGGGCGACCTCGCAGCGATCGGCTTCATCCTCGCGCTGCTCTCCAGCGGCGCCACCTGGATCATGGGTGCTGACCGCTCGCAGGCCGTGGCCGCCTACGACGGTGCGGGCCCGCGCTGGCTGGGCCGGTTCTCGAAGAAGTACGGCACGCCGATCGCGGTCAACCTGCTCTCCGGCATCGTCGCCACCGTCTTCATGATCGCCGCGTTCTCGCTCACCAGCGGCAGCACGGCGAAGTACTTCACTGCGGCGCTCGGACTCGCCATCTCGACGACGACCATCTCCTACCTGGCGATCTTCCCGGCGCTCTACCTGCTGCGCCGCAAGTACCCAGACGTCGAACGCCCGTACACGGCACCGGGCGGGAACAACGGCGCGATCGCCATCAGCGGCATCACCTTGCTGTGGACCGTGGTTGCCGTCGTCGCGCTGCTGTGGCCGGGTGCCCTGACCGCGCTGACGCACGGCGGAGCAGCCGACGCCTCAGTGCCCACCGGGTTCAGCCGGACCTCGTACGAGCTGAGCCAGTTCATCCCGCTGCTGATCATCCTCGCCCTCGGCGGCCTGTTCTACTTCTGGGGAGCCAAGACGCGCGCGCAACAGGTCGACATCACGCTCACGTAGCAGCTGACGGGAGCTAGCGAGCGAGCAGCTCGGGCAGCCGCTCGACCGGGAAGCCGGGCGAGCGGTGCCCGTCCCTGCCCACGGTGGTGCGGCCGGCGACGAGCACGTTGAGCACGGCTTCCTCGACGGCCTCGACCACGCCCGCGTACAGCGGGTCCATCGAGCCCCACGGGACGAAGTCGAGCCGGCTGAGCTCGAGCGAGGTCGCGGTGGTGTCGATCGAGCTGTCCAGCTGCCCGGCGCCCGCCGTGGAGAACGCGAGGAACAGGTCGCCGGAGAAGTGGCTGCCGGTGGTGCCCGTGCGCGCGAGCCCGAGCGGCACCCGCCGGGCCAGCGCCTTGCACTGACCGGGCAGCAGGGGCGCATCGGTCGCGACGATCGTGATGCACGACCCGGCACCGGCCGGCGCGAGCCACTCCGACTCCTCCATCGGGTTGTCGTCGCCGAGAAGAGCGCCGACCTTGCGACCCGCGATCACCAGCTCGTGCCGGCTGCCGAAGTTGGCCTGCATCAGCACGCCCACGGTGTACGTCTGGCCACCGACCTCGACCAGACGGGACGCCGTACCCGTACCGCCCTTGAACGCGTAGCAGTTCATCCCCGTACCGCCGCCGACCGAGCCTTCGGCGACGACCCCGCCGGCCGCCGAGTCGAGGGCGGCGGCGACCGCGGGACCGTCGACGTGGTGGCCGTTGATGTCGTTGAGGTAGCCGTCCCACGTCTCGGCCACGACGGGGAGCAGCCAGCGCTCCGCCAGCTCGGGGTAGCGCGCGACCGACCAGTCGATGATGCCGCGGTGGACCGGCCCGATCGCATGCGTGTTCGTCACCCCGATCGGGAGGGACAGCGCGCCCACCTCGTCCAGCCAGGCGGTGCCGGTCATCTCGCCGTTGCCGTTCAACGAGGACCAGCCGGCCGGGACGGACCGCCCCACCCCGGCGTGTCCGAGCGGGAGGACGACGGTCACGCCCGTGCGGACCGGCCCGCTGCCGCGCACGAGCGGACCGTCCCCCGAGACCACCGTGTGGTAGCCGACGAGGACGCCCTCGACGTCGGTGATCGCGTCGTACCCGCCAGGCGTTCCGTCGAGCGGGATCCCGAGGTCGCGGGCCCTGACCGGCCGGCTCATCGGGCCTCGGGCTCCACACCCGCGACATCGACGCCAGGGGGGTGCAGCTCGAGGATCGGCCCCCCGAGGATCCCGCCGGCCTCGTCCCCCGCGTGCTCGTCGTGGGCCGGGTCGGGCATCGTCCATCGGTGGTCCCGCTGCGGGTACAGGTACGCGTAGTAGTACGCGTACCCGACCGCGAGCGCGCCGACGGCGATGATGACCTGCCACTTGTTGCCCTGCCACAGCTGGTAGGTCACGTAGCCGAGACTGAGGATCACCCCGACGGGGGCCAGCGGCCACGCGGGCATCCGGTACTTGGCGCCGCTGGTGGAGCCGTTGCGGCGACCCACGATCGCCGACAGGGCGACGATCAGGTAGAGGGCGACGAGGGTCGCGCCGGTAGCGGTGATGAGCGCGTTCAGCGGGACGATGGACGCGACCACAGCGGCGACCACGCCCACGAAGAGCGTTGCCGGCAAAGGAGTCTGCAGCCGTGGGTGGACCGTGCCGAGGAGCTTGCTGATCGCGTCGGGGTAGGCACGGTCGCGGGCCGACCCGTACACCGTGCGCCCGGTCTGCAGGGTGATGGCCACCACGGCGTTGATGATAGCCACGGCGATCGCCAGGCTGACGACGGTGTTGAGCCCGGACCCACCCCTGGCGGTGACGAAGTACTGCATCGGCGCGGGGTCGCTGATCAGCTTGCCGAGGTCGGGAGCGCCGAGCAGCACCGCCGTCATCGGGATCAGCTCGGCCGCCACCGTGATGGCGAGCGACCACATGATCACCTTGGCGAGGCCGCGCGCGGCGTTGCGCGTCTCCTCGGCGAAGTACACCGCGGCCCCGTACCCGTTGTACGCGAACACCGCGGTCGCCGTCTGGGCGGCCACGAGCCCCCACCCGACCGAGGTGAGAACCCCTGACCCACCCACAGCCTGGGGGTGGAAGAGCGTGGAGACCGGACGCGAGACGTGCAGGAAGCCGAGAGTCGTCAGGACGACGAGCGCGGCCATCTCCAGGCAGAGGAAGGTGCCCGTCACCCAGGCGTTGGTACGGATGTTGAGGACGGCCATGACCGCGCTGAAGACGATGACGGCGACCCCGACCCACTTGCTGTTGGCGCCGGACCAGGCCGCCGAGAGGTACTGCCCGGTGCCGAGCGCGATCACGCCGATGATCAGGATCAGGCTGATCGCGTTCATCAGGAACAGGGCGAAGCCGGTGCCCTTGCCGAGCACCCGGGCGGCGAAGGAGTACTCGCCGCCGGCGATCGGGAAGGCCGAGGACAGCTCGGCGTAGCAGAACGCCATGAAGACGCCGACGATCGCGGCCGCCACGAAGGCGACGAACGACGCGCCGGCCACGGCGGCGAGCACCGCCGGGATGATGATGAAGACGCTGCTCGCGGGGGTCACGGACGACAGCGTGATCAGGACGTTGCCGCGCAGCGACAGCGACCTCGACAGCTCCTGCTCGTACCGTCCGGGTCCTTGCTCGGCCATGCGGGGCTCCCTTCGGCGGCGTTATTCGTCGAATGATTCGATAAATAACGCTATGCTGTCAAGGGTTCCGGATCACGGTTCGGTGTCGGCCGCCCCGTACGCTGGCGGCGGAAGGGAGAAGACCCGCGTATGCCACGCCCGCGCAACCAGACCGCCCGGCGCGCCCAGCTGCTCGAGGCCGCCCTCCAGGTCATCAACGAGCGGGGGCCGGCCGACCTGCAGATGAAGGACGTCGCCGGCGCCGCAGGCCTTGCCACGGGCTCGGTCTACTACTACTACGACAACGTCGACGAGCTGCTCCGGCACGTCCACGCCATGGCGTACGAGCGCTACTACACCGCCCGGCTCTCCGCCGTCGAAGGCCTTCTGGACGCCCGCGAGCAGGTGCGCACCATGGTGCAGCTCGGGCTGCCGAAGCCGGCCGACCAGCCGCTGTCGCTCGCGCTGTACCAGGTCGCCGTCGCCAAGGCCCGCGACCAGCACCACGCCGAGATGATCACCGATCTCTGCGGCCAGCAGGTCCGGCTCTACGAGCGGCTGCTCGACGAGGGCACCGCGCAGGGCCACTTCCGGCCGCTGACGTCGACGCACCGGATCGCCGAGAACATCATCGCGCTCGAGGACGGCTACGGCCTCGGCCTGTGCACCGGCAATCACGACTACGACTTCGACGAGGCCGTCCGCTCCGTCCTCGAGGCGGTCAGCCTGTGGACGCAGTGCACCGACCTCCTGCCGCGCTGACGGCGAGCGGGCCCGCTCTCAGCGGTCGGCGTTCGCGAGGATCGTGTCGTGCACGTACGTCGACAGGCCCTCGGCGTGCTGGTCGTACGTCGCCGCGAACCTCGCGTCGGCCACGTACATCTCGGCCAGCCCGCGATGGATCTCGTAGGAGCAGTCGTAGAACCAGCGGGTGATGCTCTGCCGGTGCGCCTCGGCGACCACCATGGCCGCGTCGCTCGTCGACGGAGCGCCTGACCGGTACGCGGCGAGGAACTCGGCCACGATGGCGTCGTTCTCGGCCTTGACCGCCTGCCAGTCGGCCTTCGTGTACGTCGACGTGCGCCGCCGCGACTCGCGGTAGGCGTCGGTGTCGCCCCAGCGCTGCTCGGCCTCGGCCGCGTGCTCGGTCGGGTCGAACTCGCCGAACACCTCGAACATCTCCCCTGGTGTGAGCCGGATCCCCATCTTGTACGCCTCCATCGTCTTCTCGAGAGCAGCCAGCTGCCGTTGCAGCCGGGCGACGTGCTCGCCCAGCTGCTCGTGCTGGCTACGGAGCTGCTCGACCGGGTCGGCAGCGGGGTCGTCGAGGATCGCGCCGATCTCGTCCAGCGGCAGCCCGAGCTCGCGGTAGCCGAGCACCTGCTGCAGCCGCACGAGGTCGTCGTAGGCGTACAGCCGGTAGCCGGCGTCGCTGCGCCCGCTCGGCCGCAGCAGCCCGATCTCGTCGTAGTGGTGCAGGGTCCGCACGGTCACTCCGGCCGCGCGGGCCACCTCGCCCACCGAGTAGTCGCTGTCCTCCACGTGTTCCGCACCTCCGCCGACGACGCTAGGGGCTCACGTGACGTCAGGGTCAAGCCCCGCTACTGCATCTCCCAGGTGAAGCTCGCCGAGACGGTCTTGCCCATCAGCGCATTGTCACCGGGGTTCGTGCCGGTGGACACGAAGGTCCAGGCGATGCGGTAGGCCACCCGCTGGGTCGCGGTCGCGACGGCCACCGGCCCGGTCGCTGCCGCGTACGAGGTCGGCAGCGCGGTCAGCGCCACGTTCGTCGCGACCGTGGTCAGCCCCGCCGCCGGGAAGCCGGCACAGCCGGCTCGGACGTTGGCGGCCACCGGCACGGCGGTGATCGTCAGGTGGAGCTGGGCACCGAGCGAGGGTGCCGAGTCGGTGAGTGCCGATCGGTAGAGGTGCAGGGATCCCGCAGCCGTGCCGGTCTTGCGGACGGTGAGGCACCTCGTACCGGTGGCCCCGGGCCTTGCGTTGGCCTGGTTGAACAGCGCCGTGGTCGTGGCCGCGTACCCCGCGCCACCACCGTTGTTGGTCAGGGACAGCGAACCGCTGGTCCACCTGTCCCTGGTGTTCCTCGTCGTCGCCGAGAAGGCGGCCTGGCTGCCCTGCCAGACCAGCAGCGCAGCCACCAGCAGGCCCACGACGGGCGCGGCCGACCTGGCAGCGGCTCGCCGAACCCGACCCCTTCGTGCCTTGCCTGCCCGGTCCCGCCCGCACGGGTGACTCGGCGCTACTGCATCTCCCAGGTGAAGCTCGCCGAGACGGTCTTGCCCATCAGCGCGCTGTCACCCGCGTTCGTACCGGTCGACGCGAACGTCCAGGTGAACCGGTAGACGACGTACTGAGTACCCGCGGCCACGGGCATCGACGTCGCAGCGGTGACGAAGCTCGTGGGCAGCCCGGTGAGGGCGACGTTGGAGAGCACGTTGGTCCACGCTCCGGCGACTCCGAAGCAGTTCGACTGCACACCGAAGAACCCGGGCTGCGCATCGACGGTCAACCTGATCTGGGCACCGAGCGAGGGCGCCGAGTCGGTCAGCGCGCTGCGGTAGAGCTTGAGGACGCCGGCCGTGGTCGCCGTGCTCTGCACCGTCAGGCACTTGACCCCGGCGTCGCCGGGCCGCAGGTTGGCCTGGTTGAACAGCGCCGTGGTCGTCGCCGAGAAGCTGGCACCGCCCCCGTTGTTCGTGAGCGAGGTGATCGAGCCAGAGCTCCAGGCGTTGGTGTTGTCAGCCGTCGTCGCGGAGAAGGCGGCGTAGCTGCCCTGCCAGACCAGCAGGGCAGCTACCAGGATCCCGACGACGGGCGCAGCGGCTCGCACGGCGCTCCTGCGCGCGCGACCCTTACGCTCGTTCCCTGGTCCGTCCCGCCCGCACGGGTGACTGGGGCTTACTGGATCTCCCACGTGAAGCCGGCGGTGACCGTCTTGCTCTGCAAGGCGTTGTCACCGGCGGTCGTCCCCGTGGAGACGAAGGTCCAGGCGATCCGGTAGGCGGTCAGCACCGTGCCGCTGGCCACCGCGACAGGACCGGTCGCCGCCGCGAAAGTGGTCTGCAGCGCGGTCAGGGCCGTACCGGTCGTCACGTTGGTGAGGCCGACGGCTGGGAAGCCAGCGCATCCGACCAGGACGTCGGACGCCACCGGCGCGGCGTCGATCGTGACCTGGATCTGGGCGCCGAGGGAGGGCGCCGAGTCGGCCAGGGCCGTGCGGTAGAAGCGCAGCGAGCCCGCCGAGGTGCCGGCGCTCTTGACGGTGAGGCACTTGAAGCCGGTCGAGCCGGGCTTGAGGTTGACCTCGTTGAAGGTCGCGGTCGTGGTGGCCGCGTACGCGGCACCGCCGCCGTTGTTCGTCAGGACCAAGGAGCCCGAGCTCCAGGCGTTGGTGTTGTCAGCAGTCGTCGCCGAGAAGGCGGCGTAGCTGCCCTGCCAGACCAGCAGCCCGGCCACCAGCAGGCCGGCCACAGGTGCGGCCGCGCGGATGACGCGTCGGCGCCGGCGTCGCTGTGCAGTCGTTCGGTCGGTCATCTAGCCCGCCCCCAAGCGTGTGATTTCGTTCCACAGGTCCCCGATCATGGAGATCATCGGCAGCCAAGTTGATCTCCTTGAGCAGCAGGTCGAGAGCTGTCAGGTTGTTCTCAGTGGAACTGGGTACGATGGATCTATCCGTAGCGACCCTGCGCGGTCACGATCCGGAAGGGCCTGAGACGGTGCTCGAGCTGCACAGCCGTACGCCGGTTGACGACAGTCAGCGCCTTGCTCCGTCCCTGGTCGGGCGCTGGACCCGTCCGCTGGTCATCGCGTCGTTCGCGATCTTCGTCCTCCTCACCGTCAGCGTCCTCGTCGCGGCCGGGCCCGGGCTCGCCATCGACAAGGCGCTCGCCGCCTGGCCCGGGCTGTACACGAAGAACTCGGTGGTCGCCAAGCTGCTCGCGGTCGTCGGGCAGCGGGCCTACTCCGCGCCGGTGCTCCTCGTCGTCGCCGTGGTCCTGTCCTGGCGGCGCCGGATCATCCGGCCCATGACGCTCGCCCTGATCGGGCTGCTGGCGCTGAACGTGATCGTCGGCGCGATGAAGTACACGATCGCCCGGCCGTCGCCCCGTACGGGTGTCTGGCTGCCGTTCACCGGGGGCACCGACTTCCCGTCCGGGCACACGTCCAACGCGGTGCTCACCTGGGGCCTGGTGGCGTGGCTGCTGCTGGCGTTCGGTCGCAAGGTGCCCACCATCCCGCGCCAGAGGTTCGGCTACGGCCTCGTCGCGGTGGCCTCGGTCATCGTCGGCATCGCCTCGCTGTACCTGCGCACGCACTGGATCTCCGACATCGTCGCCGGGTGGGCGGTCGGCTTCCTGATCCTCGTCGGCGTCACGCGGCTGCAGAACGACGACTCCTGGCGCGAGCGGCTCGACCGCGTCGAGGGGGTCTTCACCCGCTTCGGCCGGCGCTCGACGGTTCAGCCCGACGAGGAGCCGCTCAGCAGCACGCGGTACAAGCGGGTCAACCGGGCCGCGCGCACCAGCGCGGCCGACGGCGCTGCCATGATGAGGCTCACCCCCTGAGCCCTCGCCCTCGTGCGAGCACCGACCAGCACCCCCAGCCCGTTCCCGTCGCACAGCTCCACCTCTGAGAGGTCGAGCACGACCGTACGGTCCTCGTCAGCCTCGGCCTGCGCCGCCGAGTCCAGCCGTCGATGGACCGACTCCCGGAACGCGGCGGTGACCTCGCCGGTCAGTCGCCTCGGGGCGACGAGGGGATCGGTCGATGTCGGCAGCACAAAGGTCGGAAGCACAGAGGTCGGAAGCACAGAGGTCAGCAGGACAGTCATGCCGGCTACGGTGCGTCGCGGCCCTGAGGCGGCGCTGAGACGGGACTGACACGAACCTGAGGGTTGGCTCGAAGAGCCGGTGCTACTCCTGGTCGAGCCGGTGGCCGGCGAAGAACATCAGCTCGTCGCGCAGCAGCTCGATCTGGATGCCGTCGGGGTCGCGGAAGTACATCGACTCGGGGATGCCCTGCTGCGGTCCGCCGTACGGGATCCCGGCGTCGTCGAGCTTCTTGCGCAGCTCGGCGTGATGCTCGGGCGTCACCGAGATCGCGATGTGCTGGACCGTGCCGATCGCCTCGATGCCCGGCTCGAGCCCGAGCTCGGGGAAGTCGAAGAACCCCAGCAACGTCGAGTTGCCCAGGTCGAAGAAGAAGTGCGACGACCCCGGGTAGTCCCGGTTCTCCACGAGCTCGACGAGGGGGAACCCCAGCAGGCCCTGGTAGAAGCCGATCGTCGTCTCGACGTCGCTGCAGATCAGCGCGGCGTGGTGGATGCCCCGCCCGTTGGAGGGCGCCCGCTGCGCGAGCGGGACGAGGTACTTGTCGCGGAGCACATCTCGGTGCGCCTCGATCTCCTGCCGTTGCAGATCGGTTACCGGTGACATCGACGCTCCCTGATCCGTGGTGGACTCGCTCCCGCGCAGTCTGCCTCGTCACGCCCCGGCCGTCGACCCGTCGACCCGCCGACCGCCTGACCGCCGACCCGGAACCCACTTGATCTGGACCCGTAGGGTGCTGAGCCATGGCCGTCATCGAGGTAGCCGGGCTGGAGCGCAGCTACAAGGCGCGTACCGGGATCCGGCGCGGATCGGCCAAGGAGGTGCACGCCGTTCGCGGCATCAGCTTCGAGGTGGAGAGCGGCGAGCTCTTCGGCCTGCTCGGACCCAACGGCGCTGGCAAGACCACGACGATCAAGATGCTGATCACCCTGCTGCTGCCCACCGGGGGTTCGGCCCGCGTCCTCGGGCACGACGTCGTGCGCGAGGCCCGTGAGGTGCGTCGCCGCGTCGGATACGTCTTCGGGGGTGACCGCGGGCTGTACGAGCGCCTGTCCGCCCTCGACAACCTGCGCTACTTCAGCGAGCTGTACGGCGTCCCCGCCCGCGAGCAGAAGGAGCGAATCGGCGAGCTGCTGGAGCTCGTGGGGCTGACCGGACGCGAGCGCGAGCGGGTCGAGGGCTACTCCCGCGGGATGCGGCAACGGCTGCACATCGCGCGCGGGCTGCTGCACCGGCCCGACGTGCTGTTCCTGGACGAGCCCAGCATCGGCATCGACCCGGTCGGGGCGCGCGAGCTGCGCGCGACGGTCGCCACGCTGGTCCAGCAGGGCACGACGGTCCTGCTGACGACGCACTACATGTTCGAGGCCGACGAGCTGTGCGACCGCATCGCGGTGATCGCCGACGGCTCGATCGTGGCCAGCGGCACCCCGGCGGAGCTGAAGCGCGGCGTCGTCGACGGGCGCGTCGTCGAGGTCGAGGTCTACGGCGCGGTCGACACCGCACTGGCGCCCCTCCGCGCGATCCCAGGGGTCCGGTCCGTGGCGGTCGAGGAGAGTGGGCAGGCCCAGCTCGTCGTCGTGCGCGCCGAGCCCGACGCCGAGGTGACCTCAGCCGTGCTGGCTTGCCTCTCCGGCGTGCGCCTCGGGCGGGTCGCGACCCGGGAGCCGACGCTCGAGGACGCCTACGTCGAGCTGCTCAGCGCCCCATGAAGCAGCTGCGACTGCTTCGCGTCGGCTGGTGGCTGCAGCTGAAGATCCGGGGCCGCTCGACGTTCGACGGGCTGCTCGGCATCCTGTACCCGCTGTTCTTCGCGACGACGATCTTCTTCATCTACCGGCAGGGCAGCGACCCGACGGCGCTCGTAGGCGCCGCGGTCGGTGCCAGCGTGATGGGGGTGTGGTCCTCGACGGCCACGAGCGCCAGCTCGGTGCTCCAGGGCGAGCGCCGGCAGGGGACGCTGGAGCTGCTCGTCGCCGCCCCCTCGTCGTTCCCGTTGCTGATCGTGCCCATCACCATGGCGCTGGCCACCGTCGGCCTGTACAGCCTGGTCGCGACGCTGCTCTGGGGACGGTTCGTGTTCGACATCCCCGTACGGGTCGACCAGCCGCTCGCGTTCGGCGCCGCCGTCCTCGTCACGGTGCTGGCCGTGTCGTTGATGGGCTTCCTGCTCGCGGTGACGGCCGTGCGCTACCGGTACTCGTGGGCGCTGGGCACGGCCTTCGAGCTGCCGGTCTGGCTGGTCTGCGGCTTCCTCGTACCGCTCTCGGCGCTGCCCGCGTGGGTCCGCCCGATCTCGTGGCTGCTGCCCCCCACGTGGGGTGTCTCGGCGATCCGGGCGGCGGCGCTCGGCGGGTCACCGTGGGGGGACGTGCTGCTCTGCGCGGTCACCGCGGCCGTCTACGCGCTGATCGGTACGGCGCTGTCAGGACGGCTCATCGACTCCGCCCGCGCCCGCGCGACGCTGGCGCTGAGCTGAGGGCGCGATGAACTCCTGGCGCATCTTCGTCCTCGGCGGCTGGACCAGCTACCGCGCGCTCTTCAGCTGGCTCAGCCCGTGGATCCTGGTGCCGACGTTCATCATCGAGCCGGTCTTCCAGGTGCTGTTCTTCGCGTCGGTGGGCAAGAGCGCGGGGGTCGGGACGGCCACGTTCTTCCTGATCGGCAACGCCGTGCAGTACGCCTCGATCCCCTGCCTGTTCGCGATGAGCAACACGATCGGGGGCGAGCGCAACTCGCAGACGCTGTCGCTGCTGCTGGTCTCGCCGGCTCGGCGCATCCCGCTGTTCGTCGGCCGGGCGATGCCGGTGATCCTCAACGGCTTCGGGGTGACGATCGTGACCCTCGTCCTCGGCGCCCTGGTGCTCCGGGTCGACCTGCCCAGGTCGTCGTGGCTCCCCCTCGTCGTCGTGGTCGCGGTGTGCGCGTTCTCGTGCACGGGGCTGGGCCTGATGACCGCCGGCATCGCGATGCGGGTCCGCGAGACGGCCGTGCTCTCGAACATCGTCTTCGGCGTCCTGCTGATCTTCTGCGGCGTCAACGTCCCGCTGTCCGCGCTGCCCGGGTGGATGGCCACGACCGGCGGCTGGTTGCCGTTGACGCACGGCATCGCGGCGGCCCGCGAGCTGGCCGGTGGGGCGACGTGGGGCGCCGTCGCGGGTGCGGTGGGTACCGAGCTGCTGGTCGGGGCCTGCTACCTGGTCGGGGGGCTGGTGCTCCTCGCCTTCTTCGAGGCCGAGAGCCGGCGCAGCGCCACGCTGGAGCTGGCCTGAGCGAGCCGGCGCAGGTGAGCCGCCCTGACTCAGCCGCCGCCGGGCGCCGTCATCGCGGCGACGACCCGCTTCACGTGCCGCTGCAAGGGTCCGACGTTGTCGATGACCAGCGGCGGCTGCCGCCACGGTTCGTACGAGCCGGCGGGCGGGGCCGCGCCGACCACCTCGACGAACAGCACGGGTACGGCACGCCGCTCGGCCAGGACCCGCCACCGCTCGCGATGGGCCTCGGTCGGGTTGCGGGCGTCGACGACGACCGATCCACCCGCTGCGAGGCAGTCCTCGGCGACGGCCTCCGCGACGACGTAGCCGGCCGGAGCGAGGGCTCCCGGGTCGGCAGCCACGCCCGCACGGAGCATCGCCTCGACCACGGTGTCGACGGCGACGTAGGTGGCCGCCGCCTCCTCCGCCACCGCGCGGGCGAGCGCCGTCTTGCCCGAACCTGGGGGCCCGGCGAAGACGACGAGCATGCGGCGATCCTGCCCTGTGCTCGCCCTGCTGTCACTTGGCGCGGCTGCTCCCGGCCTTGCCGCGCTTGCCCGCCACCCGCCGCAGGTGCGGACGGGCCTGCTCCTCGAGCAGGCGCTCGACGGTGCTGCTCGCCGCCTCGTACGTCACCGTGAGCCGTTCGACCACGCCGGGCGGCAGGGCTTCCGGCTGCCGCAGGAGGGCGAGCAGCAGGTGCTCGGTGCCGACGTAGTCGTTGCCGAGCTTGCCGGCCTCCCGCGGCGCCTGGTCCAGGACCTGCTTCGCGGCCACCGTGAAGCCGGGGCGCCCGCTCGCATGCTCCGCCCGCTCGGGCAGGGCAGCAGCGAGCGCAGCGGCGAGCTCGGCGCCGACACCACTGGCGGCTAGTGCCCGAGAGGACAGGCTGTCGAGGTCCTGGCACATGCTCAGCAGCAGCAACGCCGGCGAGACCGCGGGCTGGCCGAGGTCCTTCGCCGTGGCCTGCGCCCTCTCGACGACGTGCGTGGCCCGGCGGGTGTAGCGCTCGAAGGCGGCGGGGACCGAGCGCTGCTGCGCTGCTTGCTTGCTGACCCCGAGGCCCTCCCCGATCTGGCTCCAGGTGGCACCCCCCGCCTTGGCTCGGTCGACGTAGTGCCCGACGAGCCGATCGGCCAGGTCGCTCACCTCCGCCGCGACGGAGACGGCTGTCGCGAGGCGGTCGAGGTCGTCGCCCTGGGGATCACGATCGGCCACGGTCTCGATGAGGATCGCGAGGAGAGCACTCGGCTCGGTCATGCCGTCAACCATAGATTGACGGCGCGCCACAGTCAACCAATGATTGACGGGCCCGAGTTCCCGACTCATGCTGGTCAGGTGCTGACCATGGGGGACGAACCGGAACCAGCCGCGCCGCTGGTCGACCCGCTGGGGGATCCTCCCGCGCCCGAAGATCCCGGTGAGCACGCCGCTGACCCGCTGAGCGAACCGCGGGCCGACTCCGACGCCGACCCGACCGCCGACCCGGTCCAGGTCCCGTCCGGCATGTCCTGGTGGGGGCGTGCCTGGGTGACGCTGGGCGTCCTCGTCGCGATCGGCGTCACGGCGACCGGCGTGATCTTGGTCCGCCACCTGCTGGACCACTCGGTGAGCCCGAGCTCGCTGCTGGCCCAGTCGTCGAGCCGGCTGACCGCCCTGGCACCAGACCTGCCCGGCCTCGACGTCAGGGGCTCCGACTCGGCCGTGTCCGTCGGCTGTCCGCAAGGCACCTGCGCGAGCGCTGCCCGCACGTTCCGGCCGACAGCGCGCATGACCGGGTCCACGCTGATCGACGAGGCCGACACGTGGGCGGCCCTCTCCGGCCTGGGCAGCCCGGCAGGTGGCGACAGCCGCGGGATCGACTGCGCCAACATCGCCTATGCGCCGGTCGACGGCGTCCTCTGCGACCTCAGCGACTACGCCGTACCCGGGCAGGACACGCAGCACGTGCACATCTACGCCGAGCTCAGCACCGCAGCCGGGAAGGCACCGACAGCCGGCGTCCTCACGGTCGCCAAGGCCGCGAAGCTGGTCGTCGGATCGGTCTACGTCCAGGTGCTCAGCTCGTCGTCGGGGCCGTGACCGCAGGTGGGTCGAGACGCTGACTACCTCGCCTTCGTACGAAGGGCCACCGCAGCCGTACGGGAGGACGGACCACCGCCGTCCGCAGCCAACGTTCCGAAGACGACTGTCGCCAGCGTCACCGACTACGAGGTACCGGTAGCCGCTCGGCCGGGCGGGAGCCCGATGCGCGCCCGGCTGTACCGACCGGCCTCGCGGCTGGCGCACGTCGCCCTGGTCTACGTCCACGGCGGAGGCTGGGCGCGCGGAGACGTCGAGTCCTGGGACCCGGTCGTACGCAACCTCGTGGCCGCGAGCGGCGTGTCGATGCTGTCGATCGAGCAGCGCCAGGCTCCTGCGCACCCCTTCCCGGCGGCGCTCGACGACACCGTCGCCGCGGTGCGCTGGCTGCGTCTCTGTGCGGCCGATCTCGCGCTCGAGGCGAGCGAGGTGGGGGTCGCGGGCGACAGCTCGGGCGGCAACGTCGCGGCGGCGGCCGCGCTGCGGATGCGCGACGAGGGCGAGCAGCCGCTCTCGTTGCAGCTGCTGGTCTACCCGGTGGTCGACCTCGTCCACGCACCCGCCGACCTTCCCGACCCGGACGGGATCGACTGGCACCGCGGCGACCCGCTGACGATCTCCGGCGCTTACGTCGGTGCTGCCGACCGGGCCCACCGCTACCTGTCGCCGGCACTGTGCAACGACCTGCGCGGCCTGCCTCCGACCGTCGTGGTGACCGCGGAGTACGACCGGCTGCGCCCCGAGGCCGAGCGCTACGCCGCGCTGCTCGCGGACGCCGGCGTACCGGTGGAGCTGGTGCCAGGGCCCGGGCTCGACCACGCGTTCGTGGCATGGGTCGCCTTCGCCAGGCGGCCCCGGGAGGTCGTCGAGGACGTCGGCCGCGCCGTACGCCGGCTGCTCAGCTGACCGTCGTGTTCGACCGTTCCCGGACGAGCCGGGCGAACTCGCCCGCGGGAACGGGTCGCCCGAACAGGTAGCCCTGGGCCAGGCCGCACCCGATGCTGCGCAGCGCGGCCGCCTGCTCCTCCGTCTCGACGCCCTCGGCGACCACCGCAAGCCCCAGCACCGACCCGAGGGAGACGATCGCGTCGACGATGCCGGGGCAGGCCGCCGGCAGCTCCGCGATGAACGTGCGGTCGACCTTGATCGCGTCGAGCGGGAACTGGTGGAGGTGCGAGAGGGACGAGTACCCGGTACCGAAGTCGTCGAGCAGGATCTGCACGCCGATGGCCCGCAGCGTCGCCAGCGCCGGGCCCACCACGTCGGCGTCCGCGAGAAGGGCCGTCTCGGTGATCTCCAGGCCGAGCACTGAGCCCGGCACGCCTCCGTCGAGGAGGACCTGCTCGACCAGCCGTGGGAAGCCAGGGTCGATCTGCACCCCGGACACGTTGACGGTCAGCCGGAAGTCGTCGCCGACAACGTCCAGCGCACGCCAGAGCGAGACCTGCCGGATGCCTTGCCGCAGCACCCATTCGCCGATTCCCACGATCATCCCGATCTCCTCGGCCACCGGGATGAAGTCGGACGGTGCGACGACGCCGAGGTGCGGGTGCGTCCAGCGCAGCAGCGCCTCGGCCGAGCGGACCTGCCCGGTCGACAGGTCGATGATCGGCTGGAAGACGACGCGCATCTGGTCGCGTACCGCGGGTTCGTGCAGGCACGCCTCGATCTGCAGCCTCCTCGCCACCCGCTCGCGCATCGCCTCGTCGAAGACCTCCCAGCTGCCGGGCCGCGTCGACTTCGCGTGGTACATCGCGGCGTCCGCGTCGCTCAGCAACGACTCGTCGGTCGTCCGCTCCCGGCACGAGAGGACCACCCCTGCGCTGCCGGTCGTGTAGACCGAGACCTCGTTGATGCGCACCGGCTCCTGCCACACCGAGTCCAGCCGCGCGAGGGCCGGCTCGACCTCCTCCGGCGACGTGACGCTGCGCAGGAGGAGGGCGAACTCGTCGCCGCCCAGCCGGGCCACGAGGTCACCCTCCGGCAGGTGCTGGCGAAGGCGCTCGGCGACCACCTTCAGCAGCGCGTCGCCGGTCTCGTGCCCGTACGTGTCGTTGACGAGCTTGAACCGGTCGAGGTCGATGAGCGCCACCGCGACGCGCGGCCCGCCGCCGTCCTGCACCGCCAGCGCGGCGCGGGCCTCCTCGGCGAACAGCGTGCGGTTGGGCAGCCCGGTCAAGGGGTCGTGCGCCGCCTGGTACCGCTGCACGACCTCGGCGGCGCGCAAGGCGCGTGCCGCCCAGGCCACGAGGATCCCGGAAGCGCAGACCGTCCCCATCGTCAGCGCGAACACCGCCGGGGCACGGCCATGGGTGCCGCCCGGCATCAGCGCGAGCGACGCGGCCAGGACCGCCGCGGTCCACGCCATGTGCGCTGCCGCGGCTCGCCCGCTGAAGTAAAGCGCGGCGTACGGGGTGGCCCAGACGAAGAACAGCCGGATGTCGCCGGACGGGTCGGCCTCCGCGACGTAGCCGATCGCGATGACGATCTGGATCACGGCGATGGCCGCGTGCAGGTATCCGGTCCGCAGCTGCGACACGACGCCGGTCACCAGCGGCACGCCCAGCCCGATCGTCAGCGTCGCCATCGCCAGCACCACGCGGTCGCCACCGTCCGGGCCGTGCGGCAGCCGCGTCCAGACGAGCGCGAGAGCCGCCCCTGAGACGTACAGGCCGCCTAGGGCGCGCGTCATCGTCTGGCCGGACAGTGAAGCTGCGCTCTGCACGTGCACTCCCGGGCGGCGCGTAGGAGGAGACGCGGTGCGGGCCGAAGTTCCTGCCCACACTGGCGATCATCGGCCTTCTGCCGCCGCTGCTTGACCGTCCGGGACCGTGGCGGGCCCCGTGTCGCGGGCAATTGGTGCGGACGCGTCAACCGAACCGATGCATCCGCACCAGGCTCGCCGCCGGACCTAGACGGTCAGCAGCACGATGCCCGCCAGCACCCCCAGCGCTGGCCGCGATGCGTACGCGGCCGAAAGGCTCCTTGAAGAAGACCGTCGCGATGACCGCACCCCAGATGATGCTCGACTCGCGGAGCGCGGCGATGCTCGCCAGGGCACCAACGGTCTGGGCCCAGAGCACGAGCCCGTACGCGGCCACCGACAGCACACCTGCGGACAGGCCCACCCCCCACCGGCCGCGCGCCTGATCGAGCAAGGCCCGGCGGCGCCTCGCCAGGGCCACCAGCGGGAGCGCGGCGAGCAGGACGGCCGCCACGACCATCAGCGGCGCCCGATCTCAGGCACTCGCGAGCACCACCTGCTTGGGCAGCAGCAGGAAGGCCCCCGCGTAGAGCAGGCCGGCGATGATCAACAGCGCCTGGTAGCCCACGATCAGCGAGGTGTACTCGAGGCAGCCGCCGATCATCGCGCCCAGCAGGTTGGCGCCGAAGGCGGACGTCGCGTCCTCGGTGTCGGTGAAGCGCCGCGCGAAGACCAGGTTGGCGAAGAAGATCGGCAGGAACGCGAGGACGACGGCGACGAGCCCGCGCGGGACAACGGGCAGGGCGAGGAGCACCCCCGGCGGGATCAGCGCGTCGACGAGCAGCGCACCGGCCAGCAGCAGGTAGACCACCGGCAGCGGCGGCGGGCGGCGCCATCGTCGCGTCACCTCGACCGCCAGCAGGACCACGAGCAGCACGCCCGCGAAGACGATCGCGTTGACCACCCAGGTCGTGCCGAAGAGCAGCGCGAACCCGGTGATGCTCCGCGTCTCCAGCAGCAGGAAGGCCGCACCCAGCAAGAACAGGTCACCGTACGGGCGCATCCGACGGATCGGGCCGCCCACCAGGCGAACGGCGAGGAAGCTGAGCAGGAGGATCCCCGCGAGCGTCCACAGGTAGAAGCTGGGGATCGAGCGGTCGCGCAGGTAGACGAACGGCCGGTCGTCGGTCGCCGGCGCAGGCCCTGCTGGGACGACGGTGGACGAGGAGCAGCGCTGGTCGGCGGGCGTGCGGCCCGCGGTGATGACCGCCTGGACGGCGCTGCCTAGGTCGACGCAGGGCTGGTGGCCGAAGGCGTCCGAGACGGTCCGGGCCAGCCGTCCGACCAGCCAGTCCTCGCGGTAGAAGTTGTACATCGAGAACGCGCCGCCGGGTGCCAGGTGGTCGCGTACGGCCTGCATGGCCTGGACCGTGAACAGATAGCTCTCCAGCCGCAGCGAGCTGGCCCCGGCGACGAGGGTCAGCGAGTCCGGCAGCGCGAAGATGATCAGGTCGAACTTCGCGTGGCTGCGTTCGAGGAACGCGCGGCCGTCGTCGATGTGCACGAACACGCGCGGGTCGTTGTACGGCAGGTCCGGGTGCGTCTGGGCGCCGATCTGCTGCAGCCGCGGGTCGATCTCGACGGCGTCCACGCGCGTGGCACCGCGCGACAGCGCGAGCGCGACGTCCGTACCGGTGCCCGCGCCGACGATGAGCACGCGACCGGGTGTGGGTCGGGCCATCCGCTCGTACGGGAGGCCGTACTGCGGCTCGAGCTTGGCCTTGGTCTCGGCGTCCATGGCCGCCTGGTGGGGTACGCCGTTGACGGACACGGTGATGACGGCGTTGCCGTTGACCGTCGTCTCCGCTGTGGAGATCTTGTAGTAGGGCGACCACGAGATGCCGGCGCCCATCGACTCGACCGTGAGCATGGCGACGATGACGATGACGGGTATGCCGATCACCAGGGCTCGGCTCGGCGTGCCCAGCAGAACGATGATCAGCACGGACACGACGACGCCCCAGACCAGCGAGGGCGCCCGCAGGAAGGACAGCAGCGTGAACGTCCCGATGCCGATCAGGCTGCCCAGCAGGTCGAGCCGGTAGGCCTCGAGACGCGGCAGCTCGAGGAAGCACCGACCGACCAGCTCACCAGGGCCGGCCATGATGGCGGCCACACCGATGAAGACGACCGGCAGCGCGAGCCAGGCGGGCGGGCCTTGCGTGGCGAGCGAGGTGAAGAAGATCAGGTCCGAGCCGGCACGGTCGACCGTGACCGGGAACTTCAGCACCGCGGCGACGAGCAGGGCCAGCGCGATGGGGAAGTACAGCGGCGCCCGGGTCGTACGGGATATGCGCAGGAACCCGATGCCGACGCCGAGGAACGAGCCCAGCAGCACGAAGTTCGAGAAGTACCCGAGGTGGATGATGTTCGAGGCGGTCCACCGGATCAGCGCCAGCTCGAGGAACAGCATCAGCGCGCTGGACAGCAGCAGCCGTACCCGGATCGTCATGGCGGGCAGTCTTCCCTGTCCCGCCAGTCGTCCGCCCCCGGACATGCGGGAGGGGCCGCGGAAACTCGCTCCCCGGCCCCTCCCGTGCTGCTGCTGTGCGGGCCTCTCCTAGCGGCCGAGATGCGTCACGTAGACCGCACCCCTCGGCGAGCCGACGCCCGTCACGTCGTCGTACCCGGGCCGGGCGAAGATCGTGCCCGACTGGTTGAACGTACGGAGCGAGAAGATCAGCCCGTTCGACGGGTCGACGCCGTTCGCGTTGTCCGAGCGCACGACGGCCACCATGCCGGCCGGAGCCGTGACGTCGTGGTACGCGGACGAACCGGCCAGCGCGTAGATCGCCGGGTTGGCGAACCCGTGCGCCCAGCCGGCCGACTGGTCGGACAGGGCCTCGATGCCGGCCATGAGCGGGCTGGCAAGGCTGGTGCCGCCGATGCGGTACTCGCTGTACTTCACCGAGCCGTCCGGGAAGGTCTGGCTCTCTCCGACCAGCATGCCCGTGCTCGGGTCGGCGAGGGCAGCGATGTCAGGGACAGCGCGACCCTTGCTCCCCCCGAAGTACTTCGAGATCGACGTCGGGACGATGCCCTTCTGGTACCACGGCTGGCCGAAGACCTGGCTGGTGCCGCCACCGGCGCCGTAGAGGTAGTTGCCCGGGGCCTTCGGGTCCCACTTGCCGCCCGTCAGCACGCTCTTCGCCGTGCCCCAGCCGGTCTCGAACAGGTAGTTGTTCTTCTGCCCGATGCCGAGGCTGGTGCCGCCGACCGCGGTGACCCACGGGTCGGACGCCGGGAAGTCGGTCGCGCGGGTGCCGATGTCGGCGATCTCGTCGCCGTTGTCACCGGACGAGAAGAACACGCCGATGCCCTCGGCCGCGGCCTGCAGGAACGTCTGCGTGTACGCCGCCAGGAGCGCGCCCTGGGTCTTCGGGTCGATGTCGCCGGCGCCGCCCCAGGAGTTGGTGATGATCTGCGCGCGGTGGTTGTCGATGATGTTGTTCTCGGCGGCCAGCAGCGGCAGGTCGTCGCAGCTGCTCCCGGCGACGTAGAGCACGTTCGCACCGGGCGCCATCGTGTGCACGGCCTCGACGTCGAGCGTCTCCTCGCCGTACCAGCCGTTCTCGCCGCACTGGTCACCGTTGATCTTGTCCCAGTAGCCCAGCGAGTAGGCCTTGGGCGTGATCTGGTCGAACTGGCCCGGCCCGAATGCCGGCTGCCCGTGCTTGACGGCGTACGTGTTGGCGTCGGACGCGATCGTCGGGGCCGCGTACGCGTCGACGACGGCGACCGTGACACCGGCACCGTTGTTGCCCTTGGCGATCAGCCCGTTGACGCCGTACGCGCCCTGGAGCTGGCCCGGGGTGTAGCCGCAGGGGGCGTACGGCTGCTTGCCGCCGTAGGCGCCCGGCAGCGTCGTGGCCACCTGCTGCGCCCAGAACGTGGAGCAGGGACGGCCGTTGACGAACGCCGCCGGGGCCGGAGCCGACCCCAGCTTGCTGGGGGTGACCGAAGCGGGCTTGTTGAGCCGTACGTCGCTGGACAGTCCCTCGACACCAGCCACGAGGCCGGCCACCGACGACGGGACGCGGGGCGTGGAGAGCGGCGCCCGCTGCGCCCTGCCGGCGACCGAGAAGGTGCCGAGGGTGGTGCCGAACGCGTGCTCGGCCTGCGCCACCGTACCGCTGACGCTGACCCAGCGGTGGTTGGCGGGGACCTCGGTGATCTTCAGCCCGGCCGCCGTGAGCCAGTGCGTGACGAGCGCGACGTCGCCGTCCGTCGGGGCGAAGCGGGCGCGGAATGCCGCAGCCGAGAGGTAGTGCCCGTAAGCCGCGTTCCTCGGGTCGGAGACGGCGCTCGCCAGGGCGGTCGCCTCCTGCGCGTTGCGCAGGTTGAGGACCACCGTGACGGTGAGCCTCGACGACGCAGGCGCCGAGCCGTGGGCCGCGGAGGCCTTGGCCCAGGACGGGACGCTGCCGGAAAGGGCGACGGATGGACTGGCGGAGGACGCGGACGCCGGGACGGCGACTGCGGCCAGACCGAGGGCGGCTACGGCGATGCCGACAGCCCCCCGGACATACGTACGACGCATGACTCTCCTAGGGAGGGTGGAGGCCAGGTGTGCCCTCGTGGCACAGGCCGAGATCACGCTGGCCGACGGAGTGTGCCCCGTCAAGCACATCGACAACTTCTGCGGAAAAGGTGCACGCACAGTCACCAAGTGTTCGGCGAATCGCCCATCAGAGCGGAGAATTCGTCGACTCAGCCGTCAGTCAGAGCGATTCCATGATCGCGCCGCGGTGGTAGAGCAGCGGCGCGGCGGCAGGGTCTCCGGTGCCGGCTCGGGTGACTCGCCCGATCACGACGACCTGCTCGCCGGCCGGCGTCTCGCGCTCCAGCGCGCACTCGAGCGTCGCGAGCGACCCATCGATCAGCGGGGCGCCGGTCTCACCAGGCGACCACTCGACCCCGGCGAAGCGGTCGGCGAGCGGCAGCCCGCTCGCGAAGCGACGAGCGACCCCGATCTGCTCGGTCGACAAGATGCTGACCCCGAACACCCCGCTGACCAGGACGGACGGCAGCGTCCGTGACGTGCAGGGCAGCGCTACCGCGACGAGCGGCGGGTCGGACGACAGCGACATGAACGAGCGCACCGCGACGCCGACCGGCACCCCGGCGTTGTTCGTCGCCGACACGACGACGATCCCGCTCGCAAAGCTGGCAGCCGCCGGTCCGGGCGCCAGGTTCGGAGCGCCGCTGTCGTCGGCCGGCCCGCCACCCGTGGTCGGGAGCCCGGCCGAGCGCCAGGCCTGGAACCCGCCGACGACGTCGGTGGCACGGTGGACCCCGATGTCCTGCAGCGCCGCGGCGGCCAGGCTCGAGGTGTATCCCTCGGAACAGATCACGATGACGTGGAGGTCCTCGTGCGCCATCGGAAGCCGGTCCGCGCCGCGCGGGTCGAACCGCCACTCGAGGACGTTGCGCTCGACGACGAGCGCTCCCGGGATCTCCCCCTCGGCGGCGCGCTGAGCGGCCGGCCGGATGTCGACCAGTGCGGCCCACTCCTCGAGCGCAGCCGCGGCCTCCCACGGCTCGAGCCGGCGCAGCCTCGAGCGCGCCTGGGCGAGCAGCAGCTCGGTGCCGCTGACCGCGGTGGTCTCGTCCTTGCGTCGCATCCTGATCATCCGTTCGGCTCGTATCCCCATCCGGCTCTGCCGCGATCGGGATGCCTAGGGTAGCGTCCTCCTACTAAACCAGTGGGAAAGGAAGCAATAATGAGGATTCGACGCCACGTCACAGCCGCCGCAGTCGCTACCGCAGGTGCCCTGCTGCTGGCCGGATGCGGGTCGAGCTCGGCCGGCACCAGCTCGGGCGGCTCCGGTCCCAAGGTCCAGCTGGCGCTCGTCGCCTACTCGACTCCGCAGGCGGCTTACACCAAGCTCATCAAGGCCTTCCAGGCAACGCCGGAAGGCAAGAACATCACCTTCACGCAGTCGTACGGCGCGTCGGGCGACCAGAGCCGAGCGGTGGCCGCAGGCCTCCCCGCGGACATCGTGAACTTCGCCCTCGAGCCGGACATCACCCGACTGGTCAAGGCCGGCATCGTGGCCTCGACGTGGAACTCCGACCAGTACAAGGGCATGATCACCGACTCGGTGGTCGTCATCGGGACCCGCAAGGGCAACCCGAAGAACATCAAGACCTGGACCGACCTCACCAAGTCGGGTGTCCAGGTCATCACCGCCAACCCGTTCACGTCGGGCGGCGCGCGGTGGAACATCATGGCGGCCTACGGCTCGGTGTCGAACAAGGGCGCCGACAAGCAGGCCGGCACCGACTACCTGAACGCCCTCTTCAAGAACGTCCCCGTCCAGGACGACAGCGCCCGCAAGGCTCTCCAGACCTTCACCGGCGGCAAGGGTGACGCCTTCCTCTCGTACGAGAGCGAGGCGATCTTCGCGCAGGCGAACGGGCAGGCGATCGACTACACCGTCCCCGACTCGGACATCCTGATCGAGAACCCGGCGGCGGTCACGAGCACGAGCAAGCACCCCAAGGAAGCCAAGGAGTTCCTCGACTTCCTGCACACGACGGCTGCCCAGCAGATCTGGGCCGACTCGGGCTACCGCCCGGTCGTGTCCGGCGTGGCGGCGGGCAAGTTCCCGACGCCGAGCAACCTGTTCACCATCACCGACCTCGGTGGCTGGACCCAGGTGACGTCCGACTTCTTCGACACCAAGACCGGCATCATGGCCAAGGTCGAGCAGTCGATCGGCGTGACCGTTGCCGCCAAGTAGCGGAGGAGTGGCGGTGGCGGCACCCAGCGAAGAGGCTGGGGCCGTCACCTCCGCACCACCCGCAGTCTCCGGTGGCGGCCGCCGCCCCTCGCTGGGCGTGGGCCTCGGGATCGGTCTTGCCACCATCTACCTCAGCCTGATCGTCCTGATCCCGCTCGCCGCCGTCGTCTGGCGGTCGAGCGAGGGCGGCTGGTCCGGCTTCTGGGACGCGGTCACCTCACCGGAGTCTGCGGCTGCCCTGAAGCTCACCATCGTGGCGTCGATCCTGGTCGCCATCATCAACCTGGTGATGGGCACCCTCATCGCGTGGGTCCTGGTCCGCGACTCGTTCCCGGGAAAGAAGGTCGTCGAGATGCTCATCGACCTCCCGTTCGCCCTGCCGACGATCGTCGCCGGCCTGGTGCTGCTGGAGCTGTACGGCGCGAACAGCCCGCTGCACGTCAACCTGGCGTTCTCGCGGGCCGGCGTCCTCGTAGCGCTGCTGTTCGTCACGCTGCCGTTCGTCGTGCGCACCGTCCAGCCGGTGCTCCTGGAGCTGGACCCGCAGATGGAGGAGGCAGCGGCGTCGCTCGGTGCCCGTCGCTTCACCACGTTCCGGCGGATCATCCTGCCCAGCCTGCTGCCGGCCATGCTCTCGGGCACCGCGCTGGCCTTCGCGCGGTCGATGAGCGAGTTCGGCTCGACCGTGCTCATCTCGGGCAACATCCCGTTCCACACCGAGGTCGCCGCGGTCAACATCTTCGGGCAGATCGAGAGCGACAACACGACCGGTGCCGCCGCCGTGTCGACCGTGCTCCTGGTCGTGGCCCTGGTCGCGCTCGTGCTGCTGAGCCTCGTGCAGCGCTGGGGGTCGCGCCGTGGCTAGGGTCTCGCTGCGCCTGGTGGCGCTGGCCTACCTGCTGTTCCTGCTGGTGCTACCGGTCGGCCTGATCTGCTTCCGGACGTTCGAGCACGGTGTCGGGCCGGCGATCGACGCGCTGACGTCGCCCTCAGCCCTGCACGCCTTCCAGGTCACCCTCGAGGTGGCCATCCCGGCGGTCCTCGCCAACACCGTCTTCGGCGTCGGCGTCGCGATCCTCCTGGTACGCCACCGCTTCCTCGGCCGGCGGGTGCTCGACGCCCTCGTGGACCTGCCGGTCGCGGTCTCGCCGGTCGTCGTCGGGCTCGCGCTGATCCTCGTGTACGGCAAGTTCGAGCCGATCGGCAAGTGGCTGGACCAGCGCGGGATCGAGATCATCTTCTCGATCCCGGGCATGGTGCTCGCCACCATCTTCGTGGCCTTGCCCCTGGTGGTGCGAGCCATCGCGCCCGTGCTCGAGGAGATCGGCATCGAGCAGGAGCAAGCCGCGTGGACTCTCGGCGCCACGTCCTGGCAGGCGTTCCGCCGGGTCACGATCCCGGCCATCCGGTGGGCCCTCGCCTACGGCATGGTCCTGTCGCTGGCCCGTTCGCTCGGGGAGTACGGCGCCGTCGCCGTCGTCTCGGGCAACCTGGTCGACCAGACCCAGACGCTCACGCTGTTCGTCCAGGAGCGCTACCAGAACTTCGACCAGCCGGCCGCCTACGCGGCGTCGTTCGCCCTCGCGGTGATCGCCGTCTGCACGCTGCTGCTGATCAACCTGCTCCGTCCGAAGGAAGGCACCCGATGATCCGCACCACCCACGTCTCGAAGAGCTTCGGGACGTTCGCCGCACTGACCGACGTGTCGGTCGACATCCCGACCGGCTCGCTCACGGCGCTGCTCGGACCGAGCGGCGGCGGCAAGTCCACCCTGCTGCGGATCATCGCCGGCCTCGAGACGCCCGACAGCGGCTCCATCGAGATCGCCGGCGCCGACTCGACCAAGATGTCGCCGCAGCGGCGCAACGTCGGCTTCGTCTTCCAGCACTACGCGGCGTTCAAGCACATGACGGTCGCGAACAACGTCGCGTTCGGGCTGAAGATCCGCAAGCGGCCGAAGGCCGAGATCAACAAGCGGGTCGAGGAGCTGCTCGAGCTGGTCCACCTGGAGCAGTTCGCGCACCGCTACCCGGCGCAGCTCTCGGGCGGCCAGCGGCAGCGCATGGCGCTGGCCCGCGCGCTCGCCGTGGAGCCGCAGGTGCTGCTGCTCGACGAGCCGTTCGGCGCCCTGGACGCTCAGGTACGCAAGGAGCTGCGGGCCTGGCTGCGCCGCCTGCACGACGAGGTCCACGTCACCACGGTCTTCGTGACGCACGACCAGGAGGAGGCCATGGAGGTCGCCGACAGCATCGTGGTCATGGCCGAGGGCCAGGTGAAGCAGGTGGGCACGCCCGACGAGCTGTACGAGCAGCCGGCGAGCGACTTCGTCATGAGCTTCCTCGGTCCGGTGACGAAGCTGCGCGGGCGGCTGGTACGTCCGCACGACCTCGTGCTCACCGCGGAGGCCAGCGACGGGGCGGTCCCGGCGATCGTCGACCGGGTCGTACGCCTCGGCTTCGAGGTACGCGTCGACGCCACGGTCGACGGCGAGCCGATCTGGGCCCAGGTGACCCGCTACCGGGCGCAGCTGCTCGACCTCAGGCCCGGCGACACCGTCTATGTGCGCGTCCTGGAGCGCGTCGACGCCCCGGTCGGCTGACCCGCTGCGCACGGGCTGGTCCCCCTGGCGCCCCCCCGGCCGCCCGGCGCCACCCCGGCGCGTTGATCATGGGCGAACGGCCCCCATCTCTTGATCCACATGGGCCATCTGTCCATGATCAACGAGAGGGAGGGGCCGCGTTAGGAACGCATCAAGACGGCCGGCGGGACGCTCCAGAGCCCTGAGACTGGAAGGTATGGCTAGCGCGTGGTTGGACGAAGCCGGGATCCCGGCCGCCCTGGCGAGCGGGCCTGACCTGCCGCAGACGGTGTCGTACCGGATCAAGCAGAAGCTGCTCGGGCCGGCGCTCACCCGCGACGCGCTCAAGCACGAGCGGCTGAGCAAGCGGCTAGCCCTCGGCGTGCTGTCGTCGGACTGCATCTCCTCCTCGGCCTACGGCAGCGAGGAGATGCTGCTGATCCTGCTGCCGACCTTCGGGCTGACCGCCTTCACCATCCTGCTCCCGCTCACCGGCGTGATCCTGGCCGTCCTCTTCATCGTCACGATGTCCTACCGCGACGTCGTACGCGTGTACACCCAGGCCGGCGGGTCGTACGTCGTGGCCCGCGAGATGTTCGGACCGACCGTCGCGCAGGTGGCGGCGGTCGCGCTGATGCTCGACTACATCGTCACGGTGGCTGTCCAGGCGTCGGCCGGCACGCTGGCCGTGACGTCGGCGATCCCGGCCCTGTCCTCGCTGCAGCTGGAGATCACGGTCGTCGTGATCCTGCTGCTCTTCTTCGGCAACCTGCGAGGGCTCCGCGAGGCCGGCCGGACGTTCGCCTTCCCCACATACTTCTTCGTCGTCTCGGTCGGCCTCGTCATCGTCATCGGACTGGTCCGCGAGATGTTCGGCGACCTGCCGCACCTGGCGACCGGGCTGAACGGGCAGTTCACCATCGGCGGGGGCAGCAGCCTGCTGAGCTTCGGCGCGATCTACATCCTGGCCAAGGCCTTCGCCAACGGCGGCTCGTCGCTGACCGGCCTCGAAGCGGTGTCGAACGGCGTCAGCGCCTTCAAGCCACCGGAGGGACGCAACGCCCGCCGCACGCTGTCCACCATGAGCATCATCCTCGGGTCCCTCGTGCTCGGGGTCTCGTGGCTGGCCCACCAGACCCACGCGATGCCGTACACCGGCGGCACCCCGACGGTGATCTCGCAGGTCGCGAAGGCCGTGCTCGGCGACGGTGCCGCCGGGCACGTGATGTACCTGCTCGTCCAGCTGGCCACGGTGCTGATCCTNTGGACGGGCGCNAACACACCGTTCAACGGGTTCCCGTTCCTGGCGAGCTTCGTGGCCGAGGACCAGTTCCTGCCCAAGCAGCTGACCCGGCGCGGCCACCGGCTGGCCTTCTCCAACGGCATCATCGTGCTCTGCATCGCCGCACTCGCGCTCACCATCGGGACCGGGGCATCGGTCAACAACCTCGTGGCGTTCTACGCGATCGGTGTCTTCACCGGCTTCAGCTTCGCCGGGTTCGGCATGGCGAAGTACTTCCGGCAGCAGCGCACCGGGTCGTGGCGCACCAAGGTGGTCATCAACACGCTCTCCGGAACGGTGTCGGTGCTCGTCGTCCTCATCTTCGCCGTCGTGAAGTTCACCGAGGGCGCGTGGCTGGTCGTGCTGATCTTCCCGATCGGCGTGTTCGCCCTGATCCGGCTCAACCGGCAGTACCGGAACGAGGCGGCGGCACTGTCGAGCGTGAGCGCCCAGGGCAACGGCCAGGTCGCCAACTTCAGCCGGCACACCACGATCGTCCTCGTCGACGCGGTCGACCTCGCCACAATCGGGGCGGTCCGCTACGCACGCAGCAAGAAGCCGCAGGACTTCAAGGCCGTCCACTTCGTCATCGACGACGTCCACGCCAGCCAGCTGCAGGCCGCGTGGTGCTCACAGCCCGCGCTCGCTGACGTCCCGCTGCTGCTCGTCGACTGCCCCGACCGACGGCTGGCGCGAGCCGCCCTCGAGCTGGCGGCGCGGGCCACCGAGGACCCCGGCACGGACGTCACGCTGCTGCTGCCGCGACGCACGTACTCGCCGATCCTCGGGCGGCTGCTGCACGACCGTACGGCGGACGAGATCGCGCGCGCGACCAGCCGGCTCCCACGGGTGGTGGCCACGATCATCCCGTTCGACGTCGACGGGATCCTGTCCTCGAAGGTGCCGGCAGGTGCGCTCCCGCAGCTCGGCTTGAAGCTGGTGCCCGACGCGGCGCCCGCACCCACAGCTGCGCCAGCTCCCGCGCCCCGAACGGCTCCCGCTCCGGCTGCCGTTGTCGTCGCCCCGCCGCGCTCGGTAGAGCCCGACGCCTTCGGCCGTACGGCGATCGGGGCGCTCAGCTGGCGCCAGCGGGCCACGGTCGAGGGCACCGTCCGGTCCGTGAGAGTCGCCGCCCTGTCCGGTGCCCCGTCGCTGGAGGTCGAGGTCTGGGACGGCACGGGCGGCATCACCCTCGTCTTCTACGGCCGACGGCAGATCGTCGGCATCGACCCGGGGCGCTGCCTTCGCGTCACGGGCATGGTCGGCGAGCTGCACGGCTGCCTGGCGATCTCCAACCCCACGTACGAGATCCTCGAGTCCGTGCGCGCCTGACCCCCCGCGCGAGAGGACGGGACGGGGACGGGAGGGCGCGGGTCAAGGGGGCGGGGCAGCGCGCCGATGCCTCAGGGACGAGGTATCGCCCGCGAAGGAGCACCGTGACGAGCACGCCCCTGCTTCCGCCCGGTGCCACGACGTCCGGGCCGGTGCCACGGGACGGCCTCACCGCGCTCGCGCACCGCATCGTCGGCAACGTCGAGCAGGTCGTGCACGGACGCCACCACGCGGTCGAGCTCGTGACGTGTGCCCTGCTGGCCGGCGGCCACGTCCTCATCGAGGACATCCCCGGCAGCGGCAAGACGACGCTTGCTCGCGCGTTCGCCCGCTCGCTCGGCGGCTCGTTCAGCCGGATCCAGGCGACCGCCGACCTGCTGCCCGCGGACATCACCGGCTCGGGCGTCTGGGACCCGGACCAGCACCGGTTCCACTTCGTACCCGGGCCGCTGTTCGCGCACGTCGTCCTGGCCGACGAGCTCAACCGCACCCCGCCACGTACGCAGTCGGCCTTCCTCGAGGCCATGGACGAGGGCGCGGTCACGGTCGACGGGGTGCGGCACGCGCTGCCCGACCCGTTCTTCGTCGTGGCGACGCAGAACCCGCTGGAGCAGCACGGCACGTACCCCCTCCCCGAGGGGCAGCTGGACCGGTTCGCCGTCTGTCTCCGGCTCGGCGGTCTCGACCTGGCAGCGGAGCGGCAGGTCGTGCGGGAGCAGCTGGTACGCCCCACCGTCGACGACCTCGCCCCCGTCGTCGACCCCGAGCAGCTCAAGGCCGCCCGGCTCGGCGTGCGCACGACGTACGTCGCGGACCCCGTGCTGGAGCACGCTCTCGCGGTCGTCCGCGCCACCAGGGAGGACCCGCGGATCCAGCTCGGCGCGAGCTCGCGGGCCGCACTGACCCTCGTGCGGTGCGCGCAGGCGCGCGCGCTGCTGTCCGGCCGCGACTACGTCGTCCCGGACGACACCAAGGCCTTGGCACCGGCCGTCCTCGCGCACCGGTTGATGCTCTCCGACGGTACGTACGGGGCCGGCGCGGCCGCCAGCCGGGCGGAGGCACTCGTCGCCGACCTCGTGTCGCGCGTAGCCGTACCCGTGCAGTGAGACGGTGAGCGTCACCCGAGCACCGAGACCGACCCGTCTCGGCTGGTTGCCGCTCCTCGCCGCCCCCGTGCTGGGCGTCCTCTCGGTCATGACGATCGACAGCTGGTTGCTGCTGCTGGCCGGCGCAGCCCTCGGGCTCGCGATGGCCGCGATCCTCCTGCGCCCACGCCTCGGGGAGCTCGACGTCAGTGTCGCCATGCCCTGGCGCACCGAGCTGGGCCAGCCGGTGCCGACCCGCGTGACGGTACGGAACACCGGGCGCCGCCCGAGCCCGCTCACCCTCGTGACGCATCGCGTCGCCGGGCTGTCTGACCTCACGTTCGTCGTCGAACCTCTGCTGGGGGGTGGTGCAGCCGAGATCGTGGCGGAGCGGCTGGCGATCCACCGGGGGCGTACGACGACGAGNGCCGCCCAGCTCTCCAGCTCTGCCCCGCTGGGTCTGGTCACCACCGAGGCCTCGGTGACTGTGCCCACCCCGATGACGGTGCACCCGCCCCTGGTCCCGCAGCGGGTACCGCCGCTGGGGCCGCACGGCCTCGAGTCGAGCCGGGTCGACCCGGACCGCTCGGGGGTGGACGTGCACGGCATCCGCGAGTGGCGCACGGGCGACGAGGCGCGCCAGGTCCACTGGCGCAGCACCGCCCGTCGCGGCCGCCTCGTCGTCCTCGAGCGCGAGGTGCCCAGAGGGGGCTCGCTCGCGATCCTCGTCGCCGGGCCCGCTGCGAGCCCTGGCTGGGAGGTCCTGGTGTCGGCGGTCGCGTCGGTCGGCGTTGCCGCCCTCGACGCGGGGCACCCCGTCCAGCTGTTCGTCCGCCAGCGCGACCTGGCGGCGATCACCACGCGCAACCGGGTCGAGCTGCTCGACTGGTGCTCCGGCCTGGACCTGGTCGAGCTCCCCGACGCCACCGTCCTCGGCCCGGCGCTCTCGACGGTCGGGCGCGGCGGGATCCTGTACGTCGCGCACGCGGCCCCGCNNGCCACCTGGTGGCCGGCGGCGCACGCGATGGCGTACGCGGCTGGGGTCCGGCTGGAGCCGCTCAGCGCCCGCCCGGTGGAGCTGCCCTGATGGCCCCCGGCGCCGCGCGCCTGCCGCTGCGCATCACCGTGCTCGTGTCCGGGCTCAGCGGGCTGCTGGCCCTCGGGACGGCCGACCTCCTGTCGATCCCGGCGACGGTCGCCGTGGCCGTCTGCCTCGTCGCGGGCTCGGCCGCCTCGGTGTGGCTGTCGGCTCCCGCCGAGGCCCGGCTGCGCCGCTGGGCCAGCCTCGCGGTGCTCGTCCTCGTGGGCGGGTACGCAGCGCACAGCGCAGTCGCCGGCCTCGGGGACAACCCCCTGGTCTCGATCGGGCCGGTGCTCGCGCTCCTGCTCTGCGGGCTGCAGGTCGCCCACGCGCTCGTCCTGAACGTCCGCCGCGACCTGCTGGTCGGGCTGACCATCGGGCTGTTCATGACCATCCTCGCCGCTGGCCTGGCCCCGGGCCCGGCCGTCGCGGTCCCGCTGCTCGTCAGCTGGCCGGCGGGCGTCACCGCGCTGGTCCTCGCGCAGCGGCTGGAGCAGCTCGAGTCGGGCCAGCTGGTCGCCACGAGCCGTCGCTCGCCCAGGAGCCTGGGCACGGCGGGCGGGTCTACCGGAGAGCCGGCGGGCACGTCGCTCGTCGCGAGCACCGCAGGTGCCGTCGCCCTCAGTGTCGTGGCCGGGCTCGTCGTGTTCCTCCTGCTGCCTCAGCCCACCGGGCTTTCGGCGCGCAGCCGGCTGCTCGGCGGGGGCGACGTCCCGAGTGCCTCGTCCGGTCAGGTCCGCGGCCCTGGCTTCTACTCCGGCGGGATCATGGACCTCCGCACCCGCGGCAGCCTGAGCGACGCCCCCGTCCTCGACGTACCCGGCGACAGCCCGCAGCTGTGGCGGGGCACGGTCCTCGGCACGTACGACGGGCAGGCGTGGTTCGGCACGACCGACTCCTTGATCGAGATGACCCAGGGGCCGACGTACGTGGTGCCCCACCCCCTAGACCAGGTGCCCTCGGGGACCCCGCGTACCGACACCGTGAACCTGCAGAGCCAGTTCACCGGCAGCATCGTGGCCCCGGGCGTGGTGTCGTCGGTCACCGTCACCGGGCGGCTGCTCCGTGACACCGACGGCGGCCTCACGGTGACGCCGGCCGCCGACGGGCGGCTGCCCACGTCGTACCAGGTGACGTCCACGCCCGAGGTCACCGCGCCGCAGGTCCTCGCCGCCGCGCACGGGCCGGACCCCAGCGACGCGCGCTGGCTGCAGCTGCCGGCGACGCTGCCGCAGCGCGTCAGGGACCTCGCCGCGCAGGTGACCGGCGGTTCGACGACGCGCTACGCCGCCGCCGGCGCGGTCGAGGCCTACCTGCGGGGGCACGAGCAGTACCAGCTGGACTCGCCGCTGCCGCCTCCCGGCGCCGACGCGGTCGACGACTTCCTGTTCACGTCGCACCTGGGGTTCTGCGAGCAGTTCGCGTCCGCCGAGGTCGTGCTGCTGCGGGCCAGCGGCGTCCCTGCGCGCATGGTCACCGGACTCGCGTACGGGACCCCGCTCGCCGATGGACAGCGGCGCATGCTCGTGTCCGACTCGCACGCGTGGGTCGAGGTCTACTACCCGGGCGTCGGCTGGTCCCCCTCCGACCCGACGGCCGGTTCGACACTCGCTCCTCCAGGGGGCACGTCGGTGCTGTCCCGCATGCTGCACGCCGCGCTCGACTCCGCCCGCAGCCGGGCGGTCGTGGCCGGGATGGTCGTGCTGCTCGCGGTCCTCGTGGGGCTCTGGCTGCGCTGGTGGGTGCAGCGACGCGGGCGTGGCCACAGGTCGATCGAGGGCGGGCCGGTGCCGGGCCCGGTGCTCAGCGCCTTCCGCCGCCTCGAGGCCGTGCTGGCGACCACCGGTCGGCCGAGGCGCCCCGGCGAGAGCATCGGGGAGCTGCGTGCGCGGCTGCCCGGCTCGGGGGCGGACGCCCTCCGCACGCTGGAACGGGAGTGCTACGGGGCGTACGCGCCGACCGAGCAGGAGAGCGCGCACGCCGTACGCGTCCTCGACGACCTGAGCCAAAGCCTTGCGGAAGTTACTCGCCGGTAGCATCATGTTACTGACGAGTACAGTTCGCGTGCGGCCGAGGGGACAGAGCGTCATGGGGCACTACAAGTCGAATCTGCGGGACATCGAGTTCAACCTCTTCGAGGTCTTCGCCCGCCAGGACGTCCTGGGCAGCGGCCGCTACGCCGAGATGGACGAGGACACGGCGCGCTCCATGCTCGACGAGATCGAGCGGCTGGCGACCGGCCCGCTCGCCGACTCGTTCATGGATTCCGACCGCAACCCGCCCGTCTTCGACGCGGCCACGTCCAGCGTCACGCTTCCCGAGTCGTTCAAGCAGTCCTACCGCGCGTACATCGACGCCGGCTGGGCCAACCTCGACCTGCCCGCCGAGATCGGTGGCACGCCGACCCCGCCGTCGGTCCGCTGGGCGATCGCCGAGATGATCCTCGGCTCCAACCCGGCCGTGCACATGTACTCCTCCGGCGCGGCGTTCTCGCACGTGCTGTGGGAGCTCGGCACCGAGGAGCAGAAGCGCTGGGCCAAGGTCTGCGGCGAGCGCGCGTGGGGCGGCAGCATGGTGCTCACCGAGCCGGACGCCGGTTCCGACGTCGGCGCTGGGCGGACCAAGGCCGCAAGGCAAGCCGACGGCAGCTGGCACATCGAGGGCGTCAAGCGGTTCATCACCTCGGCCGAGCACGACCTTTCCGACAACATCTTCCACCTCGTCCTGGCGCGGCCCGAGGGTGCCGGCGCCGGCACCAAGGGGCTGTCGCTGTTCTTCGTGCCCAAGCACTTCGTCGACTGGGAGACCGGGGAGCTGACCGGTCGCAACGGCGTCCACGTCACCAACGTCGAGCACAAGATGGGCCTCAAGGTCTCGACGACGTGCGAGCTCACCTTCGGCGAGAAGGAGCCGGCCGTCGGCTGGCTCGTCGGCGAGGTGCACGACGGCATCGCACAGATGTTCCGGGTCATCGAGTTCGCCCGGATGATGGTCGGTACCAAGGCGATCGCGACGCTGTCCACCGGCTACCTCAACGCGCTCGACTACGCGAAGACGCGCGTGCAGGGTGCCGACCTGACGCAGATGACGGACAAGACCGCGCCGCGGGTCACGATCGCTCACCACCCCGACGTGCGCCGCTCGCTGATGACGCAGAAGTCCTACGCCGAAGGCATGCGGGCGCTGGTCCTCTACACCGCGACCGTGCAGGACGCGATCTCGGTCAAGGAGGCGGCAGGCGAGGACGCCTCCGACGACGAGCGCCTCAACGACCTGCTGCTCCCGATCGTCAAGGGCTACGGCTCCGAGAAGTCCTACGCGCTGCTCGGGTCCGAGTCGCTGCAGTGCTTCGGCGGGTCCGGCTACCTGCAGGACTACCCGCTCGAGCAGTACATCCGAGACGCGAAGATCGACACGCTGTACGAGGGCACGACGGCGATCCAGGGCCTCGACCTGTTCTTCCGCAAGATCGTGCGCGACCAGGGTCGGGCACTGACGCGGCTGCTCACCGACGTCCAGGACTTCGCCAAGGGCGAGGCGGGCAACGGTCGGCTGGCCGTCGAGCGCGACCTGCTCGGGCAGGCGCTCGAGGACGTGCAGGGCATCGTCGGGACGCTCGTCGGGTTCCTCACCACGGCGCAGGACGACGTCACGAACCTGTACAAGGTGGGCCAGAACACCGGTCGGCTGCTGTACGCGCTCGGCGACCTCGTCGTCGGCTGGCTGCTGCTGCGGCAGGCCGAGGTGGCGATCGCGGCGCAGGCGGCCGGCCCCTCCGCTGCAGACGAGGCGTTCTACGCGGGCAAGGTCGCGGCGGCCAAGTTCTTCGCCCGTCAGGTGCTGCCGCAGCTCAGCGCCCAGCGCGCGATCGCCGAGGCGACCGACAACGCGCTGATGGAGCTGTCCGAGGACGCGTTCTGAGCGACTGCGCGGGAGCGCTCAAGACGGCTGCCCCAGGCAGCCGATGACGTCAGGGTGAGGACGCCCGACGACCGCCGGACCAGGCGGCTGCAGACCCTTCGCCGATGCGCCGTGGCCCTCCTCGGGATCGCCACCGGCTACCTGCTGCTCGAGCGCAGCCACGCCGAGGAGGTCGGGAACGGCGCGCGAGTGGCGGCGGAGTTCGTGCGAGGGGAACGCCCGATCTCGCCCCTGACCTGGCTCGCGTTCAGCGTCCTGCTGCTGGCCCTCGTCGTGGCCGGGCGGGGCCGGGTGGCCGGTCCCGCCGGGGCTCGCACCGGGCGCTGAGCCCAGGATGACCCGGCCGGCCGGCATCTCACGCGTCCCCCTGTCCGACCACCGGCTCCGACCGGTCCTCCTCGCCTCGTCGTGCGTCCTCGCGACGTACGCCGCGCTGCAGGCCTTCGCCGGGAGCACCATGACGTCGACGCTGTGGTGGCAGGCCGAGTGGATCCGCCTTCGGCTGCACCGGCAGTACCCCAAGGCCGGCTTCACGCAGCCGGTCCCAGGGCCGACGTGGGAGGCGTGGCTGCCGTCGACCGTGACCGCGTGCGTCCTCGTGCTGGCGCTCGTGCTCCTCGCCCTGGCTGTCGTGGCCGCGGGTCGTGGCTGGTGGCTGCTCCTGGTCGCCGCGCTCCCGCTCGTGCCGGCGCCGATCGCCGCGGGGGTGTGGGCGCCGATGCTGTCCAACCAGCTGATGTGGGCTGTCGTGTGGCCGGCCCGGGCGACCGTCCCGAGCACCACATGGGCCTGGGCCAGCGCGGCCATCGAGGCTGTCGTCGTGGCCGTGCCGGCCATGGCGATTCGCTCCGTGGCTCCGTCCCGCCGGCCCCCGGTCGACACCTCCGAGGTCGTACGCCGCCTGGTCCCCGTCGCCGCGGTGTTCGTGGCGGTCGTCGCGTGGAACTCCTCGGCCGGTGAGGCGCAGGACTGGGGGACGCTCGCGCGTCGGGCCGCCTTCTTCGGACTTGGGGCGCTGGTGGTCGCCGGCGGGCTGCGCCGTCGATGGTTGGTCCTGCTCGCCGTCCTGCCCGCTGTCTCGGCTGGTGCCATCCGCTGGACGACCGCGGTCGACGGGCACGCATCCCTCGTCTACGACCCCGCCGCGTGGGCGGTCACCGTCTGCTTCGCGTGCGGCGGTGCCTGGGTGGTCGTGCAGCCGTCGATCGCCGGGGCCGCCGGGCGGGTCCGCCGGTGGTGGACGGCGACGTTGGTCGCCGAGCTCAGCCGTCCATCCCCCGCAGCAGCAACGGGAGGCGGCGGGCGCCACCGGCAGTGACGCGTACCGGGATCCCCCAGTCCTGCTGGTGCACGTGGCAGGCCGGGAACTCCACGTCGCCGGCGTTGTCGCACGACGCCGCGAAGGCCGCGACGTGGAGCACTCCCCCGGCGACTCCCCCGGCGAGGTGCAGCTCGCGGGTCAGGTCGCTGCCGCTGCCGTCGCCCGCCACCAACAGCTCCGGGGGCGACGCTGACACGAGCAGCCGCGTCGACGGTCCGTAGCGGTCGTCGAGCTTCTGCCCCTTCGGGGGCTCGAACACGACCGCCAGCTCGAAGGCTCCGGCGGCTACGTCGATCGGCTCACGTCTCGTCCGGTAGGCCGCCGCCTCGACCCGTACGGCCGCGTCCGGCAGGCGCAGCCTGGTGAGCCGGTGCGCCGCCGACTCGACCACGAGCAGGTCCGGCGCGCTGCTCTGGTCGGCGGGGTCGGACGGAACGAGGACCGCGCCCGAGGGCTCGCGCAGCCCGGTCGCCAGCGTCGCGACCTCGCGCGCCACCGGGTCGTAGCGGCGGACCGCGCCGTTGTACGTGTCGAGCACGGCAACCGACCCGTCGGGGAGCAGCGTGAGGCCGAGCGGGTGCTGCAGCAGGGCCTCCTCGGCTGCGCCGTCGACGTGGCCGAAGTCGAAGAGTCCTTGTCCCACATGGGTGGCGACCACCCCGGCTCGTACGGCACGGAGGCTGGACGTCTCGGAGTCGGCCACCCATATCCGCTCGCCGTCGCCGTCGTCAGGGGCGACCGCCAGGCCCGACGGCTGCGCGAACCAGGCCTGGTCGGAAGGCCCGTCACGGAGCCCCTCGTTCGTGGTACCCGCGGACGGCGCGATGGTCCGCGCGTACGGGTCGAGCTCCCAGAGCTGGTGGATGCCGGCCATGGCCACCACGACGACGCGGCGCTCGGGCGACCACGCCACGTCCCAGGGCGACGACAGCGCTTGGTCGGTGGCGGTCCCGGGCACCGGCTCNGGTCGCGNGCCGGGCGCGCCCTGCATCCACTGCGCACCGGTGCCGGCGATCGTACGGACGTCGCCGCTGGCCAGGTGGACGCCGCGGACGCAGTGGTTGACCGTGTCGGCGACGGCGACGTCGTAGCCGAGCGAGGCGGCGTCGTCGGGCGGGAGCAGGCACAGGCCGTTGGGCTCGTTCATCCGAGCCTGCTCGCTCGGGCCGTCGACCAGGCCGCGCTCGCCGCTGCCGATGCGGCCTACCAGCGTCTCGGCGTCCGGCTCGAGCTCGGTGAGGCAGTGGTGCCCGGAGTCGGCGACCAGGACGTTCCCGCTCGGCAGCACGACGGCCTTCGCCGGGAAGCGCAGGGTCGACGGCTGTGGTTCCAGCGGTACGTACGGGCCGGTGCCCTCGTGGAGCGTGCCCTTCGCGGCGTGCTGGACGACCAGCTCGGCCAGCAGGGCGTCGAGCCCGTGGGCGTGACCCTCGCCGGAGAACTGCGCGACGACGTAGCCCTCCGGGTCGACCAGGGCCAGCGTCGGCCAGGCACGTACGGCATAAGCGCCCCACGTGGTGAGGTCAGGGTCGTCGAGGACCGGGTGCCGCACCTCGTACCGCTCGACCGCGGCCACCACGGAGTCATGGTCGGCCTCGTGCACGAACTTCGGCGAGTGGACCCCGATGACGACCAGCTGCTCGGCGTAGGTCTGCTCGAGCGGGCGCAGCTCCTCGAGCACGTGCAGGCAGTTGATGCAGCAGAACGTCCAGAAGTCCAGCAGCAGGAACCGGCCCCGGAAGTCGCTGATCGAGTACGACTTCCCGCCCGTGTTCAACCAGCCGCCCCGACCGACCAGCTCGGGCGCGCGGACGCGCGCCCTGCG
>JGI24140J50213_10000005_pt1 | contig 83661 bp, 69 predicted proteins | sample BarGraIncu00222A_FD_50213 | JGI IMG/M metagenome (IMG submission 50213)
GTTCTCGCTCATCACGGTCACTCCGTCCACACCGCGCTTCGTATACAGGTAGACCGCCATCTCGACGGCCAACGCTGTGTACTTAGTCTCGAAATCGTCTTCAGGAGTAAGCCTACGGTAGACCTTGATAGCCTCGACAGCGGCATCAGCAGCCTGTTGTGCCGCCGCAGTCTCGGCGGGTGTGGGGCTATCAACCCCACACCACGCCAAGACGGATGCGGTGATGTCAGGTGTGATGACTGTGACATCGAATGCCATCAGGTTGCCTAACTGACTTCGTCAGTCGAGACGACGCCGACGATGGAGACCTGCGGAGCAGTCATAGCGCTCGTGGTCGTGGACAGACCCGTGATCTTCGCGTGCATCCACTCGTGTCCATAGTTCAGACCCCACTGGCCGAAAATCTCGCCAGTCTCGGCAGCACCGGTCTTCGCCAGCGGCTCGTAGAAGAAGTTGCCCTTGCCGGGGACCGGCTGAAGCACGTTCTTGCAGATGCCGAGGTTGTAGAAACCGAAGGTGCCGTTGGGCTGATACCGATGTCCACCCTCAAGGAAGTTGAGGCGGCCAAACGGAGTCAGGTAGGTCGTCAGGTTCGAACCAGCGTCAGACATCGACGCGCGCTGACCCTGATTCAGGATGATCTTGTTGAGTTGGACAATCTGCTCGGCGTTGCCGATACCGACAACACCCGTCAGGCCATACGGTGACAGGACAGCGACCTTGCGAGCAAGTTCGATGAGCATGTCCGGGCCAAGTTCATCTCCACCAGCCGCGACCGCGTTGGTCGTGATGGCGGCGTTGAGGCCACGGGTCTTGTCGATGGTGTCGGGAGTCGTCGCCAGCGAATACACACCGTTGAGGATGCAATACTCGATGTCGTTGCGAATCTCTGCCGTGCGGTTAGAAATCGCAAACGCGAGAGGACTGGGGACGTTGTTGGTCAGACCTTCAAGGTTCAGGCCGGTCAGCGTCTCTGTGTCAGACATCTTGCGATAGGTGATAGCCACAGACTTCTGGAACATCTGCGTGACGTTCTTGCCCTGAGTCGGCTGATCGTAACTCGGCGTCGGGGCTGTCATCGAGGCGGTCTCAGAAATCGCGGGCTGTGATGCCGAATCGAGGGAATACTCAGCGCCAGTCAGAAACTCGCGCGAGCCAATCTGCACGCCACCGAGCCTATTGAACAGCGGGGTGCGTACATCGGTCTTGGAGAACAGGACTCCTGCGATATTGACAGGAGCAAACACGCCTGCGGTTCCGGTCGGAAGGGCCATTGGGACTCCTTACTGGGTGGGTGCGGCTGCGAGAAGCATGTCGATAGCGGCGGCGTCGTTGCCAGCAGCGACAGCGGAGCGAGCAGCGGTTTCGATGTCAACAGGAGCACCCGATGGGCTGGACGGCGGTGTTGCATTTCCGAGGAGGTCTTGCTTGACACGGTCAACCTGCAACTTCACGTTGGCCTGCGTGACCTTGATGAAATTGTCTACGACCATGTCGAAGGACTTGTCGTCCACAGCGACGAACATGGGAAGCAGGCTCTCGACTTCGGTTTCGTCCATGCCTGCGCCCACGAGTTTCTTCGTAGCGGCAAGGCTCTTGACATCCCGAGCGAGTTTAGCCTGTGCGTCCGCGATTTCCTTGCGCTGGATTTCGAGTTTGCCTGCCTCGTCTGCTTCGAGTTTGGCACGCTCGCGCTCAATCGCGTCTGCTATCTTGGTGTCGGTCTCGGCTTCCGAGGCTTTGACTGCGTTCTTACGCGCTGTCTCGGATGCGGTCGTGACGCGACGGTCGGTTTCCGCTTCGATTGCGGCCCACTGTTCGTCTGTGAAGTCTTCCTTCTTGAGCACCATGATACTCTCCTCTGAGTGTCAGGAAAGCACCCCCGCCTTATGCGGTTGCGCTTCCATCTCCTACGGTAGCCGCTCCGCCCTTCAATGAGTTCGGATCGGTAGTTTTGGATTGATTGGCCAGTTCCAATGCCTTTGCTGCATTTTCTGTCGCCAAAGTCTCCATGCGTAGTATAACATCATGCACATTATTTGTCAAACCGGCGATGTCAAGTGCGTCAACCGGAGCCATGTGTGAGGATTCCAGAATCTGGAATACCTGCGCCTTGGACTGAAGGTTGGCGGTCTTGTTGCGGTTGAAGTGGATGTCGATGTCCACGGCGTCGATACTCGACACCTCTTTGTTGACATTCAGGATATAGAGGATGACGGCAAGCGCGTCCCGCTCGGCCTGAACGAAATACGGCTCTTTGGCGCTGGCGACGAGGTCGATGTCCTGCCAGCCGTCACGCATGAAGACCGCGTCCCCTGTGTCCCCACCGCTGCCGCCGCGCGTCTTGCGGTCGGGCACGCCGACGATGACGCGCAGAGTCGCTTCGAGATAGTCCCGCATCGAGGTGCCGACATCAGCACTCATCGGCTGACTGATGAAATCAACGAACGGAGTGACGCCCGGTGGGATGTTGGCGACGTTCAGGAAGCCATTGATTGACAATTTCTTGAAGGTTGGCTCATCCAGTTCCATACCCATCGCAACGAGGATGGCGTTGACGGCCTGCTGGATGTCGTTGACACCATCAGAAGTCACAGCGTCGAGTGCGTTCATTATGGAGGTTGCTGTCTCCCAGTCCCCGAGCCGCCAGAGGTTGTTCTGGTACTCGATGATAGGCAGTCTGCCACCGAAGGAGATGTTGGTCGTGGACTTGAGTTTGAGCAAGACACCCGCAACTGAGTCCTGTCCGCCGAGCACGTCGTCCTCGAAGACGAACATCTGGGTGGGAGTGTAGACCTTGTAGAAGGTCTTGCTGCCGCTGATAGGCATTACGAGCATACTCGACGGCGCACTCTCATAGGACGTGACTGCATACGCGGGCGGAGCCACAGGATCGGTCGGATAGACGACGAAGGTGTCCTGTGGTTCGAGTCGCAGCAGTTTCAGGTGCGTGCCGTTGAGCGGGTTCTTCTCACTGAAGGTGCCACGATAGCCGACGCCACAGATGGAGCAGTCCTCGGCTATCTCAAAGTCTACGAGAGCCTTGTTCTCGGCATTCAGCGCGTTGGTAAAGTTCTCCATCTGGACACGGTACTTGCCTTTGCGGTTCGTGTACTGGATGGGTTTGCCAAGGAAGTAGCCCACGATGTCACGGGTGATGGAACTGGCGTAGTTGACGGTGATCTTGTTGTCCACGTCGGTTCGAGTCGTCTTCTCGCGCATCTGAATCGCTGGGTGCCAGCCACGCATGTACTCCTGCAACTCACGAATCTGCTGCCGGTTGTAGGAGTGCTGCGGCAGAATCCGTTGCAGGTCTTCGGCTATCGCCGTAGCGGTGAATTTGGTCAGGTCGGTACGGAGCACGCTACGCCCACTCAGCACCGCTGTCGGGATGTTGGTGATGCTCATGTCCTATCCTTCACTCGTAGGTCGTCCCATCAGGCGCTGTGAAAATTCCGTCAATTGCCACAATCGGGAACAAATTGTATTGGCCATCAGGCCTGACATAGAACGCGGCTAGCCCACTCGTCCATGCGTTAGGCTGGTTTTTCCGATACGATGGATTCAAGTCACACCCACAAGGTATCGAGGTAGCCGCGTAAGGAAGTGCGTCAAGCGGCGTGGTCAGTGTGTGACATTGCAAGGTGTGAACGTGCCCGTACATCATGCTGCGTCCGTAGACCTGTGCCGTCTTGTAGGCGTTGTGGATGTTGATGTAGGTTCCGTGCGTGCAGTATAGATGCCCGTACTTCGAGACTTCGCCGTACTGGTAGACCTTCCATCCGTTCAGATGCAGATGGTCCTCAAGTTCGATCATCCCTTGCATTTCAGGATGCTCCTCGACGTACATGTTGAGCCATTCCTCGTGGTTTCCGAGGTGGAAGACTCGCTGTACATCTTCACGCAGAACAGCATCGAGTGGGTCGAGGATGTCGGCGTTGAAGTCGGCATAGTCTCGCTTGATGCGACGACCTTCGACGATGAGGCGCTTGTTGCCGACCCAATGACTGACGGTCAGCATATCCATGTTGTCGCCACCGAAGACGAAGATGTCAGGGTCGGTGTCAGCAACATACTTCAGGATGTTCGCCCAGAGTTTCTTGTCGTGCTGGGGATGATGCAAGTCGAATACCGCGATGCCGAACAGTGTCTTGCCTGTGAGGGTTGGGGGGAGAACCGCACCGTACCACGGAAGCGTCGGATAGGTTCGTTTTGCTTCTCGAATCAACCTGCGGGCACTTCCTCCGTCGATGGCGAGTTCCTTACCAAGCATCTCTCCACTCAGATGACAGTGCGCGTTCCACCACTCTTGACTCTGCAAATCGGCCTCCTTGCTTCGTGATTGGACCTGCAAACAAGTTAGTGATTGGAGTGTACTCGATTGTGGTCGGCAGGAGTAAGGGCCACCAGATGGGCCGGATTCACGCAACTTCTGTTTGCGCACGTGTGATGGATATGATAGCCGTAGGGAATCGGGCCGTTGAATTTCTCGTAGTAGAAGCGGTGTGCTTTGAACAAACGTCCACCCACACTAATTATCCCGTAGCCGCACCAATGTGTGAGCAGCCAGTTGTGGCAACCTGTTTTCTCGTCGATAGAAACTCGGTTTGCCTTGGGGAGATGCCCGTTGTGCCCGCTGGTGTACCGCACGGGTGTACCACGAACATCCCCACGTAGGGTGTTCGATAGTTTCGCAATGTTCGTCCGCTGGCCGCAACCGCATTCGCAGAGTCCACTGGGATTAGGGCCATCGCCCAAGATGCGCCTCATCAGATACCTCTCCTATCGTAGACAGTTACTGTGGCATTTAGATTAGTACGTATCATGGCAGCGAGTCCAGCCAATGAGTCTGGTGCGTCGTCGTGCTGGTTCTTGCCGCTCATCGTGTACGTCGTCAGTCCCGAGAGGAACTGACGGTACATCGGAGAGGCGATGTAGTTGCCGTCCTCGCCTTTGGCAAAAGGATCGAGGAAGGTGAAACTCTTGATGGCTGGTGAATGCTGGATGATGCGCGTCTCTTTGCTCTTGTTCGACGCTGCTCTCATGGCAGTAATACTACATTTGTGTCCAGTTGCCGCCACGAGTTTTGCTACATCTCGCCCGTAGAAGTCGCCACCGTTGTTCGCCTCAAAGACTGCACGCCCGATGTTCCAACTGACGAGTTTGCCAGCCACCATCGGCTCTGTGACCTTGTAGTCTCCCTTCAGGAAGACCACATCAACGATGACTGGCGGGTCGCTGCCCCATTGGTACGCGATGGGGAGCGCAAGGAAGTCGTCTCCGCCGAATGCCACATCACAGAACGCGAAGCGGTCGTCGGGCGGGTGTTCCATATCCACAGAGTAAGTGTACTTCAACTCGTCAGCGGGGAACAGGAGACCGGCGCGTTCGATGGGCTGCTGCTGATAGACACATTGCCAAGTGACTTCGTCTTCGCGCTTTCGCAATTCCCGATAGTAGTCAGTTGAAAAGCCGACACCATAAGGATAGTCGAAGTTCGATTCATCAGTTATCGGGTCGAGGGCAGGAAGAATGATGACCTTGCAGCGAGGGTTGTCTGCGTTCTGGGCTTCGACCCAACCCATCGGGTCGTGAATCGACCAGCGGGTGCCGATGTGGACTTCCTTGCAACCCTCTTTCTTGCGCGAGTAGACGTTGGTGACGAGTTTGTCCCGCAGCATCAGCAGGCGGTTCGGGTTCAGCGCCTCCTCGATGTCGCGTACCAAGTCGTCACAGTAGAGCAACTGACGAGCCTCAGTCGCGCCGGTCAGTGAACCGTCGATGGCGCGGCAGGTGATGGTCTTGTACTTGCGTGTGGCGGTTTTGCCGTCATCACGGAAGTCAAGTGTCAGGTCGTCCGCGCTGACATTGACAAGGTCCAATTGAGGGAAGATGAGTTTGTAGTTGTACTCTGAATCCTCGTAGACCTCCTTGATGCCCGTGTGGAACATCTTGGTAATCTTCTCGGCATAGCCCGTTGCGAGGATAGGCGAGTCAGGATTGCGACCGGCAACCCATGAGACGAAGAACAATCCGAGGGAAGTTTTACCAATTCGAGGAGGGGATGAGAGTTCGATGATGTCGTACTTGTCGTTGACCATCATGTCGGTCAGTGCATCAACCGCCTCACGAAACACCTTCATGCGAGGCTGATAGAACCGAGACTTCGCGTCACGCTTCCACTCAAGCGCGGTCAGGAAGTCATGGAAGTTATTGGGCGCGCGGGTGATGTACGCCCGTTCAAGCGCTTTGTAGACATCCAGTTTCTCAGCAGTCTGAGCATGTGTGGACATGAAGGGAATGCCGAGCGCGATGACGCGAGCAGCGATGTCGTCAGCGGGTGCCTTCGCTTTGACGAACATGTAGCGCAGCGCATCACCCGCCATGATGCGGTCATAGGCACTGCGCGTATCGTTGTCGAGTATTGCCGCGAGCGCGAAACCATCAGGGGTTGTCGTCATGTGTCCTAGTATACACTATTTCCGGCTAAAAAACAAGATTCCCCGGAAAATCCGGGGAATCTATGCCTTCTCGACTATGAATCAGAGTTCAGTCGATACCGCAGCCTCAGTGTCCTGATAACCACTCCTGCGTGCTACGAGGGTCCAAACGCTGCCCACAGGCAGTTCGTAGGAGAAGTCGCCGTCCGCGTCGGCAGAGAACTTGTAGACTGCGTCCCCTGCGAGATAGACTGTCACTACACCGTAAGGCATGACTCGTCCGAGAGCAAATCCGTCTGTGCCTGCGGTGGCAGAAGTAATGACAATACCTTCTGCGAAAGTTGCGGAGCCATATGCTCCAAAGCCATGCTCGGTTGTGAGGTCAGCATTGACCACAGAGGAGATGGCGGCACGCTCGATGGAATCGAGGACTGTTGGATTCACAGTGACGGCGGGCGCAGGAATGGCTGCGATGGCCTCAGTCACGGGCGTCATATCCACAAACGAGGAGATGGCGAGTACTGATGCTTCCTTTGCCAGAACCGTCGAACCCTCGATGACGGACAGCGTCGGGATTCCTGCAACTTCGAATGCGGCCACAACATCAGATGCGATGAGCGCTATATCCACAGAGGCGGTCGCGTTGACTGATCCGTCAGAGTTCGTCGCCAACTTGTTCGCAGGCGTGGCGAGGATGGCAGCCGCTACGGTTGCAGCGGACGGAGCCGCTGCCGGGAGTGCGGAGACGATGGCGTTCTTGTTCGTAGTCGCGTTCGCTTCTGTCGCCAGTCCTGTGAGAGCGGGTGGCGCGGTGTACCCGCTTGTGGCGAGCCGCGTGGAGGTTGCAACATCCACCCGCGCAAGTTCGGTAGCGAGTTCGTTGCGGACAGCCGTCGCATTAGCGGCAGGAGTAGGCGCAGCCGCGACCATGTTGGAGGCGGTGCCCGAGAAGCCCGTTTTGTTGGTGAGTGTCGTCACAGTGTCCACGAGTGTGACTCGCGCGACTGTATCTGTCGCAGGATCGAAGTCGTGCAGGCCGCTGATCGCAGCGGGCAACGTCGTCCCCGTGTCCTCAAGTATCAAGTCCACGTTGCCGTCGATGGTCGCAACGGCAGCCATGAGCGCGGTGTCGTCGTACGCGTCTCCGCCCCCACCCTCGCCAGTAGGTGCGTTCTCTAGCGCGCTCGCGGTGAGGTGAACATCCGTCACTCCACTGTCAAGCAGACTGGTCAGTATTCCGACAGAGCCAAGACTGTTGTTCGCGGCATTTGCGAGCGCGGAGGCTGCGGTCTCGTTCTCCGCCACAGTCTCTCCCCACAGCGCGGTAGCGAGGTCGCCGGGATCGGTCGCCGCGATGATTGGTGAAAGTCCAGCGATGCCCGTCAGCACATCATCCTTCGCATGGTCGTAACCCGCGTCTAGCAGGACGGTGTCGATGGCGGGGTCGAAGGTGGAGACACCCGAGAGTGACGTGATGGCGCTGTTCGTACCGCGCATGTCGGTGTTCGTTGTGGTGGTATCAACCAACGTGACACGCGCGATGGTACGAGTCTGTACTTCGTCGGCTATCGCGTCTGCTGTGATCATCGTAGGCGCAGCGTCGGGGAGTGCGGCGATGACTTCATCGGCTGCATCCGCGACATTCGTTGCCGTGGCAATACCTGTGAGTGATGTGATGGGATTCGTCGGGATGGCATTTACACTTGTCTGTGTGGCCGCAGTCTTGGCCGCGTCGTATGCGGAGGTGAGTGTGGCACCCGTGACGGCGGGGATGCTCGTGACTGCCTTCGTACCCGCGCCCCACACGGCTGTCGCAGCGGCGACAGGAATAGCAGCATCACTGATTGCGGTGTCGCACGCCGCGTTCACGTCTGCGTCGGTCGGGAGTGCGGCGATGGAGGCCGCCGTCGCAACACCCGAGAGGTCGGCGTTGGTGATGTCGGTCAACTTCTTGCCGACCGTACCTGTAGTGATATGGCCCGAGAGCAGATTGTCAAGCAGCGCGGTTGCGTTCGCGTCGGCTGTCGGGGCAGCGGCTATCATGTTCGACGCAACCATCGAGTCGCCCGCCTTTGCGGGTGCGTAGTTCGGCTGCGAGGCGGCGAGTGTCGCAGTGGCAGAGGGCGCGGTATAATTCGCAGCCAACAGTGGCGTCGTCGGGATGGCCGCAACGCTCGTCTGAAGTTCATCAACATCAGTCTGAACGTCGGTAAGCATGGCGGCAGTTGCAAGTGCAGCCACGGACGGCGGGGCTGTGTAACCACTCGTAGCAAGGCGCGTTGACACAGCAGCATCGACGCGACCAAGTTCCGTAGTGAGTTCAGTGCGAACGGCGGCGGCGACTGTCGCCGCTGCCGGTGCGGTTCCGTTGTTTGCGTCTGCGACACCCTTGCCGACCGTGCCAGCGGTCGTGTGACCGGACAGAGCCTCGTCGCAAATGGCGTCAGCGATAGCACCGACAGTCGGGGGAGTGCCGTTGTACGGAGTGACACCCGCGACGGTCCCGACGACGTTACCGCCGACGTTGCCCGTGACCGAGCCGACCGCGCCCGTCACGCTTGCAACCGTGCCCATGTTCGAGCCAACGGCGGCGGGAGACGCGGGCAGGTTGTCAGTCTTGGCCTTGACCGCTGCCGTGTCCGTCTTGACGGCGGGCAGGTCGGTGTCGTGAATGTTGTCCACAACAGCCTTGAGCGCAGGCAGGTCGGTCGCGTGAACGTCGCCGATGTTCGTCACGATTGTGTCGAGCAGCCCGAGATGCACGAATGACGCGGGTACTGCCTTCACGTCAGCCGTACCCGTGGTGGAGAACACCGCGATAGGCACACCGTCTGCGCCCATCGTGTAGGGAGCCTTGTATGCCCCGCCGCCTATCTCGGTGACGGTCGCTGTCGTGCCCGTGGTGTCGTTGGGCGACTTCGCGTTCGCGTCGGTAATCTCCCACACTTTCGCGGTCACGGTCAGCCCCGTAGCGGCTGCTCCCGACGCGACGAAATGGGCGATGAGCACGCCCGCCTGCCCAGCCTTTGCGTACATGGTCATGCTCCAATCAGGTTGAGCAAGCCGCGAGATGTGCGGGTGATGACGGCGTAGTTACTCGCCGTGTAGAACGACCCGCCCGTCGAGTATGTCGTGTCCACGCTGTTCGTGGCGTACATGCGCCAGTAGTAGAGCGTCCCCGGCGTCAGTCCCGTCATGCCAGCGGTGAACGCGCCAGTCGTGCCACTCGCGGTGGCGTGAGAGCCAGCCGTGGTCGGGTTCGCGCTCGTGCCCCAGCACACGCCGCGCTCGGTGATGGTCGCGCCACCGTCTGCGGTGACGTTGCCGTTACCGGTCGCGGTGGTGGCGGTGACGGAGGTAGGCGCGGAGTCGGTGACGGTAGGGGCGGTTGCAAACGCTTGTTCTGCCGTCCACGTCAGCCAGCCGTCACCGGGGAACGAGGTCGTGCGACAGGAGTAGTAGGTCGCCTTTATCCAATCGGCGCTGCGGGCGACGTTGGATACGCGCACCTCGTCGATGGTGTTGTCGAAGTAGTATGTCGGCGCATCAGAGTAGGTGCCTATGGCGGGGTGTGGATTTATACCGGTAGCAGCGTGCGCGGTGTAACTGTTGGTCCCAGCCGCCGCGCCGTTCTGGTAGAGCACCATGCCCGCCGTGGACGAGAGTGTGCCCGCAAGGTGGTACCAAGCGCCATAACTCACGCTAGAAGAGGAGTTTACCTGCGTCCAACCACCGCTGTAGATGCCAAACTGTGGTATTGCGGTCGAGGCATCGACTAGCAGTCGGAACCATGAACTCTCGGAGTAGACCGGACTTTCGCCGCTCCCACCGCTCCACAGGCCCCAGCCCTCGATGGTGGAGTTGGCGAGTTGGTTGGCGATGCTTACTTGAGGCCCGAGCAGGTACTTCCCCGCCCCTGTGACACGTCCGTGGCTCACGACACCCCACCCATCGGTCGTGCCACCCGTATCGGTCAGGGGGTGCGAGCCGAGCGAGTCCGTCGCCTGTGGTGACGAACCCCAATCGTTGCCGCCGAGATGCCACACGGAGAGGTAGCCGTTGCTCCACACCGTTGCAGCGGCGTCTTGGTCTGCGCCGTTCGGGTCGTTGCCATAAGCGACGTAGATGTCCGTCGTGGACGAACCAGTAAGCGTCGGCACCCGCACCCAGTAACTAGCGTTGGCGGAACCGTCGCAGAACTCAACCTCGTAGGGCAGGTTTGTCGTCTTGTCAGAGGCAAAGAACTGGACGCGTTTCCCCGTCGAGTTCGCGGAGATGAAGAAGTGCGTCCGCTCGCCCGAAGTCGGCCACGACGCGGAGTTGACGACGACCGCGACCGGGAACGCGGAGAGCGTCGAGGACACGCCCGCGAGCGTGGTGGAGACGGTCAACTTCTTGGAGTAGGTGAACGCGGAGAAGGCAGAGGCCATCTAGCCCACCTCCGCGTGTCCGCGTGTGATGTTCATGTGCGGACTCCTTCGGGTGGCTAGGAAACGGTGATGCGGGCGATCCCAGCGGCGTCGAGCGTGATGCCGAGGTCGGCAAATAGAAGTGTGCGCCTACCCCTACGCACTGACGATGCCCCGTAACGCGAGACCCTTGATGCATCGCCGCCCATGTTCCTGAAACTAGCAGCCGTTCTCGATGTCGTCAACGTCGTCCATGACGGGCGGGATAACCGGAGGCATCCCACTCTGAGTGGCAGTACTCGTGTTGAAGAATGCCATCAGGGTCGCTGCTACGGTCATCACACGGATGATTGTGTCGGTCAGCGTAGTCATCTGCTCGGCGGTGACGATGTTGAAAGCGAGCAGAGCGGCGGCTACCGCACCGACGACGCCATAGATGGCCTTGCGCCGTACAGGAGTGAAGAATGCGAGAAACTTCTCGAACATGGCGACCTCCTAAAGTCTGCGCCCATTATACCACAGGACGACTTCTGAGTCTATACGATACGCGGGTCTGTGAGTAGACCGGCTGTCTTCATCCGTAGCGCCGTAGCGTGGTCGATTTTAGATTTTGCTGGATAGACCTTGCCATCCATCGTCACAGCGATAGCGAGGGTTACAGGATAGGTTATCTGCGTTGGTTTGGATTCAGGACGGAGGTTGATACCAAGCGATGCCCATTTTGTCCTCATGTATGCTTTGATTTGTTCATCAACGGACTTCGCGCCGTCCACCGAACCCCGGACATGCGCTCGGTCATGGGGATATTTCCGGTAGAAGAACAGTGTCTCAGGAACGACATGCACACCGTAGCCCGCGTGTGTCGCGCGCACCCAGAAGTCCCAGTCTTCATAGCCATCACGCATCGCCTCGTCATACCCTCCAATCTTCTCCCAGATGGCTCGCTTGTACAGCGAGCAGCACATGATGTGATTCTTGTGAACAAAATCCTGCCATGTGGGGTTCGCCTTCGGGGGTGCCCACCGACGAGTCTCGGAACCGAAGGTGTCAAGAACCGCTGACACTATATCGCTTTTGCCTATCATCTTCTCGATGTATTCAGGAGCGAGTTTGTCATCAGCATCAAGCGTGGCAACCCATGTCCCGGTGGCGGCTCGAATACCGATATTTCGGGCCGCAGACACACCCCGATTCGGTGTGATGATGGTCGTCACCGCATCTCCGTATGGCGCGGTGATTTCTGCGACATTCCCAAGTGTCGAGCCGTCGTCCACCACGATGATCTCGTGGGGTGGGATGGTCTGCGCTAGTGCGCTGTCGATAGCCTCACAGAGATAGCCCGATTGGTTGTAGCACGGGATGATGATGGAGACGGAGTCGTGGAGAATGGGGTTCCACGAGTGTGCCCAGTGATGCACCGCATAGGTGTCCGGCCCGATACACTCGGGCGTGAAGGTCTCTGTGTAGAGGTAGGGATAGAAATAGGTGCGAGGATAGACGCGGACATCCTCGAACCATGTCGGTTTGGTCAATTGGTGCTGCCATCCCCGCCGCCGCAGGAGTTCAGTGAACATGCGCGGTCCAGTCTCATTCTCGACTTGTGGATGGTCGAGGGGGAAGGTATCCATATATGCCATGCACTCAGCGAGGAATGGATGACCTTTCTCAGCACCGAATACGGCGCACCCGAGCCATTTGTCTTCCTCAGAACCGACAAAACACTCGTCATGCCGCAGTTCATCAAAGGACTGGATGGCTTCCACGTCCACATCGAAATAGAAGCCGCCCTGTTCGTACACGGCCTGACACCGCGCATAGTTGCTGGCAAGGACATTGTTTCCCATCGCCAACGCCGCGTCTATCCACGGGTTGTGCGAGATGTTGTCAAGACCGAGCACCACTATCTCGTAATCGGGCATGATACTGCGCCATGTCGCAAGCATTGGCTCGAACTTCGCGGGCATCGGTTTGTCTGAAATCCATGTCGTGAAGATTCGCTTCGGAATCACGGCAGTATCACTCCATCTTTGGTCAGATGTCCACAGACACACCCGAAATCCACCCGTAGCGGACGCAACTGCCACGTCAACTCTCGACTTACAGCCCAAGGACTCGACTCATCTAGAAATGCTCCCGAGTACGCTTCGCCGGTCGTGAGGAGACAGCCGAAGCCACAGCCCTCGACCTCAGCGATACCTTCGCCCATCTCCTGCATCGGATAGAGCACCGGACGCTTGATACCCCGCTGAATCGTCTCGTGACGGCCTATCTGGACGCCTGTAGCGTGCGGACCAAGCGCTGAGAGACGAGAATAGATGTCTGGCGGCACGAGAATGTCGTCTTCGAGACACAGCAGCGGGCCGTCAGGCACGAGGGTCTGCATGTAGCGTGCAATCGCGCGTGCGCGCGGACGCCGCTCGATTCTGTCCTCTGGTGGGTACGGATTCATTGTCAGATAGGTACGGACGCGGAATCCGGCGTCATACAGGTCAATCTCCCACTGAGCACAGCCCGGAGCGTCGATGACGAGGATAACAGGACAACGCGGAATGTCTGAAGCGACGATGGCCTCGACTACCGCCTTGCGAGTCCAATCCTTTATCACCGGCAATAGTATGGTGAGCATGTGACTCCTTTCGCTGCGCCCATAATAGCAGAAAACTGCTCGCAAGTCGAGAAACTTCTTGAATCTGGGTGTTTTGTGTGCTAGACTGACGGTAACGCCCACGAAAGGGGAGAGATGTCAGACCAGATTGGGTTCGTCAAACTACCGTTCGCCCGTTTGGTGCTGTGTGCGCGCCATATCGGGTCACAGGATAGCAATGCGTGCCCACCGGGGACGCGAGCATGTTGGATCAACCGGAATCTCAGGCCATTTCTCACCGGTGACGCTGTCGAGAACGAGTGTGCCGAGTGCTGGCTGCACTTTTTCGTCGCGGGGGACTGAAATGAACCCTCACGGCACCTGTTTCGACTGTTTGTGGTCCACCCATCACCTCGAAACTGATTTGAGCGGTGATTGGGATGTCTGGCGCTGCTGGAAAGATCCCGGCTGTCCCATCGTGCGGCTCTCGACGGTACGCCTCGGTATCGAACCACCCGCATGTGAGTGTCATCTGAAGGAGAAGCAGCCCTATGCCCACATATGTCCTTAGATGCGCCGAGTGCGGCTGGAAGTGGGAGGAGCAACGCCTGATACGGGATGTCGATGCTCCCGCTGTGTGCAAGAACTGCGGAGGCGAGGGTAAGGTCATCATCAACTTCGCGCCGTCACTCCCGTGGTATCCCGGCTCAGAAAGGGTGCTGAAATCGTGAGAGGAAACTTTATGCCAGAGAGCAATACGAACAGCGGAATGGGCTGTTTCCCCGTCCTGTTCTTGATATTCCTCGTTCTCAAACTCACCGGACTCATCGCATGGTCGTGGTGGTGGGTTTTCGCTCCTCTGTGGATGCCTCTTGTCCCCGTCGCGCTCGTATTCCTGTGGATTCTCTGTGCGCGTATCGTGTCCGGACGGGTGTTCAAGTGAGCACGGAGACACGAGTCGTGGACCCCGATACAGGCGGCGAAAAAGGCGCGAAACTCGCCCGATTCGACCTGATACCCACCGGTCCATTGTGGCAACTCGCTGAGTGCTATGGACGGGGCGCGACCAAGTATGAGCCACGGAACTACGAGCGGGGCTATCTGTGGTCGCTATCGTATGCCGCCGCTCAGCGGCATCTCAATCAGTTCTGGGCTGGCGAGGACATCGACCCCGAGACAGGAACGTCGCACGTCATCGCTGCTGCATGGCATTGTTTCGCACTGGCGCTTTTCATGGTCACACACCCCGAGAAAGACGATAGGAGCAAGCATGAACTGTGACCCGCTCGCTAATGTCCCCGTAGCCCCCTGCAAGACGGTCATCGCGCTCGACGGCGACCCGCTGGACTGGCCACTTCAGGATAGACCGGTCATCTATGTGGCGTCGTTTTACACAGCAAACCCCGCGCAGGGTATCGCCAACGCGGTGGATGCGTACAAGGCGCTGCTGGAAGTTGGATACATTCCCGTGGTTCCGCATGTCAACATTCTTCTCGACATGCTCGCGCCGAACACTCCCGACCATTGGTACTCTTATGACAAGGCCATTCTCGCCCGCTGTGATTTCATGTATGTCTGCCCAGACTATCTCACCGCGCATTCGGCTGGTGTTCTCAACGAGATTGCGTTTGCCACCAAACACGGAATCCCGATTCTGTACGACATAGTGCCCGCCGTTGACAGGTACACGCAATGATAGCCTCTGCCGGTGACGGCCACATCTATCGTGTCCGTCTCAATGGACGGGACGTGAGCAATCACGCTACTCGTGCCATCTCTTTTCTCGGGTATGGCAAGGTGTGGTTGTATCACTATAGTCTCGCCACCCACAGATTGCGTCACTACACCCAATGGGGTCGAGTAACAGTGAGGAAGTTGACATGAGTGAAGTCCTGCGAGTTATCACGGAGAGCGGCACCTATTACGATTTCTGCGACAACATGACTCGTGTCCGCCGTACCGCCGTAACCCCGAGCGGGGCGCTGCGCCGTGACGGGGAGTGGCTGGCCACCCAAAGCCTCGGTGTGGGGATAGGCAAGCCGATGATGCTCACCCTCGAACCGCTCGGCAACTGCATAGAGACGCGCCGGTACACGACACCGGTCGTCAGTATCGAGACGGTCGAAGATTGCTGACAGTGAGACAAAGCGACCCCGTGACTGCGAATAGTCACGGGGTCTTTTGTGTTTGGGCGCGAGGCTACTTGACCGCAGCCTTCTTCTTACCCTTCGCGGTCTTGGTGCTGGCAGGGTCGCGCTTGCCACCCTTGACGAACGGAGCGGCCTTCTTACCGGCAAACTTGGTCTTCGCCATCGTCGGTCCTTTCGTCGAGGGGTTCTAGAATCTGTCGATGGTCTTGCCGTTGTCGCCTATCACGAACACCGAACCGAACCGCGCTAGGCAACTCCAACACTCTCCGGGATTGCCCCCGAGGTTCACAGTCACGAGCCACATGACATAACCCGGACCCACTGGATTCATGTTGATGTCGTCGCCCTCGGCGGGAAGGAAGTCTCGGGCCACATAGTCTGGGCGAGGGTGGTTCTCATCGACCAGAATCTCGCTGTACTCGTACTCATCGACGCCTGACCGCACAAACCATGCGAATGGCGTGTGTGCGCGTTCATTCCGAATCTTGAGAATCATACCCTATCCCCTATCTGTCTGAGTGCTCTGTCTGCCTGCTACGCGCTCTCGCGCGGTGGTGCTATGATAGCGGGAGCGGACGGGATGCACCCCGCGACCCGCTCCCGGCCTCGGAGTCACCGAGGACTTATCCGGTTTCGACCCTGCGGTCAACCGGGGGCCGCTGACTGGGCGGCAGACGATCTAGCGTCGAGTCAGGGGCGTTGTACGCCAAGCCGACCCAACATGATTCGACAGTATAGCACTGGAAAATCGAGGTGTCAAGTGGCAGACCGCGTAGGAGTCGAACCCACATTGCGACGGTTGGGGCGTCGTGTCCTGTGCCATTGAACGAGCGGTCTGTGTGCTCGGTGGGGGACTTACGGGGGCTATCCGTCGCCGTTTGTGGCACACCCAGTCACCGAGCAGTTTTGTCCTCGGCCCCTACTGACCCGCAAGGGTCTCCACTACCAAAGGACGTGCGGCTGAGGCATACTCGCCGCTCCACCCCGCCTGTGTGCGCCCACCTACGGGGGATTTCGAGGAGTAGTATAGCACTACTGAGGCTCGGTGTCAAAGGGTAGGTACAACAAGGTTCAATATGCAAGTCCATATTGAACCTTGGTGATTAGAGGTGCAATCATGTTAGTGATTCGTTGGTCAGCAGAGGGGGATACTATCACCCAAAGTGGGTGTTTGGACTGGGGAATACCAACGGGAGTATTCAGATGGATAGCGACGTATCCAGATGGATAGAGGTGTGACTGAAGAGATAGCGCACTAGCCTTTTTGTAAAATGCGATTCGGCGAGGGGCCGACAGCCTGTGTCATAAGATGTGCTGATATAGGGGAGGGGTAGTGGTTATACATTGACAATCGTAGAATGTATAGACAGGGGTGCATTATGCATCCTACCTATCTGCCATGCCATTACAAAAAACATGCCAACTATGCAAGACTAGGGGTATGAACAGACAAACGGCGCATGAGAATATCATGCCAACATACGCGCATACAGGCATGGGATATACTACCATATACTGCACTACTGCATCGCTTTATTGTGGTGCAGTTTAGTACGTCATCACTCTACTGTGGTGCAGTGTACAGGGCTGGGCACACGATATACCCGTATGTGCATACCCCTAGGACGCGTCCTAGTGCTCTGTACGGCGCGCTATCCTATGCAAGCCATAACTACTAGTGCGCTAACATTCTAAGGTCTGCCAAGAATCATGCCAAGTATGGACAAAGCATAGGATGTTGCCATATCTACACATGATTGTGTGCATATAGATCGGGGATGCACACAACAAACTACATAACATGCACACACGTTCTACACACGATGCACACAGTATGCACATACGCGTCGGGCAGACTACTTAGTAAGCGCACATGCGCCCAGTCTAGTACAGGAAGGAATTACCATGTTTGATACTACAGGTTCGGACAATCGCAACAAGCAGCACAATCGTACGTTTGCGGACGTTCACGCCGACACGCTCACGAATGGCGGCGGCACGTTCGATATCGCAACGCTCGAATCCGTGTCATTCGCTGACGGGTACATTGTCGGCGTTGGGAATCTGGGCATCGAGACTGAGGCTCAGTTTACCATCGGTCAGTTAGGCTACATCGTAGATCGTGCGCGTGTGTGCGGCGTCACTGGTCTATTCGGAACGTGGATAGACGGGGAAACCGTTTACGTTGACCGCGTCGTGTACACGCCATTCGACGTGATAGCACGCGAACTACAGCGCATCAGCTCAGAACTTTGCGTGTACGACTGCAAGGCCGGGGAATCCATCGACCTACTTGCGGGGGAGTAACTATGCCAACGCTACCACGCGACGAAGCCGGAAGCCTGATTATCTATTCGTGGCCGGGCGGATATCCGGTCTACTACATCACTGCGGACGGTGGCACTTTGTGCCCTGCGTGCGCGAGGGATGCAGAATTGCAGGGCCTCACGAACGACCCGCACGACCCGCAGTGGCACATCGTAGCAGTGGATGTGAACTATGAAGATGCTTTGCTGCTTTGTGATGATTGTTACGAACCGATAGAATGCGCCTACCCGCCCGACGAAGAAGGGAACGACGACAATGCGAATCAGTAACTACTCCGAGGTTAGGGACGCGCTACATGCTCGTGAGAGTTTCACACACAGGTCGTGCTACGCGGTACGCTACGACCCAGACATCTTCACGGGTGGGAGTTTCGGCCAGCGGCGAGAATATCGCGTGTGGTCGTACGCTACGCTCGTGCTTGTCTACAATCTCGACGCGCACCGGGTAGTCTACTTCGACAATCGACAGTGCTCTCAGACTACATCTCGTTTGCAAAGCATGATTCGTGCAGCGTTCCCAGACGCGACGGGAGGTAACAACGACAGAGCACTCTACGAATTGCAGCGTCCGTAGCCTGTACGCGGCGCATAGGGCACAGACTCCGGCCTGTACCCCTTGCGCTACGCACGAGCGTAGCAGACTAGCAGGAGGGTAGAATCATGTCGAAGTTTCCTAGCGCGTTCTCGGAAGAACTCTACCAAGACACACCCGACGAGGAGCATGGCTCCTCTGGGGATGGTATCGGCTGGGCTGGTATGTATCGGATGGACGGCGCGCGCGACAAACGCCTGTCCTATGGCGCAGCGTGGATAGTGCTCGTGGAAGGGACGGATGGACTTGTTGAGTGCTTCCGCTGTTCGTCTGAGACACAAGCGCGTCTGCTTGCGTCCAGTTATGACTGCTGAGAGGGGTTACAATGCGCCGAATGACGCGCAAGGAGTACCGCGCCATGCTATCCATTCGTAAGGCTGTGCTAGCCTCTCAGAGGCTCACAGCGGCAAAAGGAGTAAGCCATGCACGAGGATGAATCGCGGGAGTTCTGGCGTGGCGTGACGTGGACTCTGTTGTTCGTGTTCACAGTCTACATCGGTGTTATCCTTGTCGGTATAGTCTACGCGACAATCGTTGGCCTACTGTGAGCACGGGAGGTAAGAAGATGGAAAGCACTCGCGTTGTGTTCCGTCGCTTCTCAGACGGTGAGGTCATAGCCTTGTTTCCTGAGCAAACGTGGTACGACTCGCAGCGGGATACTGTAGATTCGTACCTGCACATCGGACAACATGGCGCAGCGTCATACAGTTACGTCATCGCTCACACTCGCCCGGCTACCCGTGATGAATATCTCGACTTGGCTCTCGAACTCACTCGCATCGGCTACGACTTGCACGTCGCAAAGCGTCGGTGACTACTCCCTAAACACACCGTCTTCACCTTGCGTCAAGAGCACTACTCTCTCTGCCATCTCCTCGGCTGTGGGTTCGCTCGTGTTGTTGTCAACTACCACTGTGACCTGCGTCTTCTCTACGATATCGTAGAGCGCCTTCTGAGAATGGAAAAATATGAGAGGGTTTAGTGCGCTATTCCATGCAGCGTGTTCCATGAAGGAGCGTAGCGCTTCCTTGCACACTCCGAACGCTACCGACCGGGAATCCTCGCTCCCTGCTCTCTCGATCTGGCTCATGCGCGCCATAGTGACGCCATTCCATAGCGCCCAGCATCCTATGGTCGGCGGTATCTTGTTCTCGAATGACCACGAGAGGAACGCATCCATTGCGACATATGTGTCGGCCTCGGTCGCCGGGAGCCGGACGTGCTCGCATCGTGCCACAAGGTACTGTATCGCCGCGAGTCTGTGTCCCTCATCTTCGAACAGCTTGTTGGGAGATATATCCAGATTCCGGGTAGTCTCCAAACGGTGCGCTATAAACGGTGATACCATCGGCTCGTCGGGATGGGTCGCATACCTCACCAGTGAGTCGATCACCTTCTCTTTGCTACCCGAGTCAAAGGGATGCTTCGCAAGCTCCTGCTCTCGCGTCATGCGGCCCGGTGGCCGTCCCAGTCGTTTCCCGGTCTTGCTGAATGTCGTCATGCAAAGAAGTATAGCACACAACCCTTGCGCTGGCAAGCCCTCATCCCTGTCAACTTCTGGTAATAGTGCCTCTGACCTGCTAGACTTTCCCGTTCTGGGCTATCTTCCATATCCACATATGTTTTTGCCATTCGTGCCGACCTGCACGAATACACCCCCAGACCACATATCTCTATCTATTCCATCAGAGTGCCCTACAAGGCCTATCTCTCTACTACTCTAATCTCCTTTTAGCCCTATAGGAGCAACAGCTAAAGAAAACAGAGATGTTCCCGTATCACCGACTTTATGCAGGCCACAGCCCCGCTCTAAAGAAAGCAAAACTACCCTTATTCTTGCTATATCGGGCGAAAAGTGCTATACTTGGAAACAGAAGAAATATCACCGACAGAGAGGTTCGCCATGTATATGCGTCTGGTACGCTGCGAGTCGATACCCCCTCGCAGGACTGTGAAGCGAAGCAAAGAGGCCCCCGATGCACAGTACAGACAGAACGGGACGCGTATCAGATTCTCCGGGTATGAGCCGCTTATCCGAGAGTTTCAGCGTGGCAGCGACATCACGGCACGCGTCTACTTCTCCGAGGGCCACCCGGATACCATCTATCATGGACTCAACTCGGCGTGTCACGACATGCCCGCACCAGAGATAGATGTTGTGTCACGGGGTACACGGATATACCTGACACGGGGGACCGACACGGACAAGCAGACACGCACCGAGCGCCGCGAGGCCGTGCGTGAAGCGTTGCTCCTGTTCGACACGAGCGGCCAACGCACCGGCCCCATCGAGTGTGCGCCGGCCGACTTCCCCGCGCTGTATGGACTGTTCCAGCGTCAGCGCACAGCGCAGGGGTTGGGGAACATCCGAGTCAGCAGAAGCGCGGACGGCGCGGGCATCATACTGAACAATACGATGATCGAGAAGTAGTGGTTGACAATAGCGCACAATGGGTGTAGCATCGTATCAGTAGGACACAGACACATCGACAACAGGAGGCACACAGTATCATGGCACACGCTACGAGGCAGGACACAATACCCGTTCAGGCCACGACCAAGAGTTTCACACTGGTCTTGACACCCGAGGAGACCCGCGCACTCATGCGCGTGCTCTCGGCTATCGGGGGCGACCTCTCAGGACAGCGTAGGCACATCGAGACTATCCATGACTCACTCCTCGACGCAGGGGCGGCATTCGAGGGACTCGATAGTGAGATCAAAGTAAGCGGTTCACTCTATCTGGACAACTGACTCATTCACCGGACAACAGGAGGCTTTAGAACATGAACGATTTTGCGGGACGCGATAGTTTCGACTCACGGGACGTGCAGGACAGGATAGACGAACTGGAAGCGCTTGAGCCTGACGACGACCCGGACGCCGAGGCTATGGACCCGGACGAGGCCGAGGAACTCACAGAACTTCGCACTCTCAGTGACGACGCCGGGACAAGTGAGTGGTGCGATGGTATCACCTTCATCCGTGACGATACCTTCGAGGACTATGCACGGGAACTGGCCGAGGAGACCGGAGCAATCCCTGACGACATATCGTGGCCCGTCTACTGCATCGATTGGGAGCGGGCAGCGCGTGAACTTCAGATGGACTACTCGTCCGTGTCGTTCGGTGGCTACGACTACTTCTATCACTACTGAGGAGGCTTAGATAATGGCACTCGACCAGCGCGACCTGTTCCACGACGGAACAGCGGGCCGTGCTCGTGACGAAACTCGCCGCACTCGACCGGCAGGAGGCATAAGGTGAGCATCAAACAGGACGCGCTCAACGTCGCGGTATCCGAGGCCAAGCGATTCCTCATTCTCGCGGAAATCGCTCGCAAGGATACGACACATTGGTCCTCCCCCGCGCACGCGGCAGTCAAACGTAGCAGCATGGACCTGACTCGCGCGCTCGCTGTCTTGCGGAAGTGATGATGTGAAGTCTAGCATCCTCTGCCACCGTTGCGGGTTCCCCGTCAAGCGTGGTGCTGTGCCGTTCATATGGCACACAGACGAAACCGCGTCAGGCATGGCAGCATTCTGCTCAGTGTTCTGCTTGGAGACTACCATCGGTAGACCCTACCCTGATCCTCCCCGGTCGGCGCTCGTCGCCGCTGAGGACAGGAAACACAACAAGGAGGCGTGACATGGACGACTGCCCTTGGTTCCCATGTGGGGGCGTGGATTGTTGCATATACGGCGACCCTGAGTGTGAGGACTTGCCGGACCGTGATACCGACGAGAGTGAGGACGATGGGTTGGACTACTCACTCTCGCGTCTGCCTGAATCTGAACTGGGAGGGTGGTAGAATAATGACGCACCTTCTTACTCGATACTTGGTGTTCTGTTTCGGTCTGTCCGTCGCACTCAACGGCGTGGTATTCCTCCCGCGAGGGTGGATGATGGGCGCGATTATCGGGATAGGCTCTGGAATCGCGGGACTTGCTGTGTTCGACAGGAAGGGGTAGCCATGCCAAGCCGACTGTTAGTGGTGCTGTGCGCGTTCGGTTCGAGTCTCGCCGTCTGGTGTTTCGCAGCGGGTTGGGGACTGGTATTCGCAGGGTTCGCCGTGTTCATGGGCCTGCTTACTCTCGTGCTGGGAATGGATGTAGCGCGATGAAGCGCTACGCGCTCGTCCTCGCTCTCGCGTTCATGCTCTCACCACTCGTCGCTCAAGCCTTGCCGCACTACTCGCAGGCGTACACGAGAGCGGCTATCAGGACTGAGGCGCGGCGCGCGCGCTACGGCCCCATCAACACGGCTGCACTCCTCGACCTCGCGTACCACGAGTCTCGGTGGCACACCTGGTCGAGCAATCACGGGCACTACCTCGGCACATTCCAGCTTCACAATACGATGTGCAAGGGCAAGCCGTGGTGGTCGCCCGCATGGAATACAAGACGGGCTGTCACATATATCCGAGCAAGATATCGTAGTCCAACTAGAGCGCTTGTCCACTTCCATAGATACGGGTGGTACTAAGATGATTCTCAAGAACCCAAGTGGGTTGTGTGAATGTGGATGCGGGGCGGAAACTGGCCTCGCCACACACGCCCACCACTCGAACGGTTATGTTACAGGGGAACATGTGCGATTCCTGAACGGGCATCAGCGACGAGGCCGTGGAACTGCCGAGTTTTACGCTAGCGACGGACCCAACCCAAGTGGATTGTGTATGTGCGGCTGCGGGCAACTCACGGGCCTAGCCCCTGTCAGTCGTCCCAGTCTCGGACACGTCGTAAACACCCCGTTGTGCTACCTCACCGGGCACTCCACGCGGCTATCTCCGTTGGAATACATAGTCGAGGAACACAGTGGGTGTTGGATATGGCAACGCGCCAGAGACGAGCGCGGTTACGGACGCATTACCATCGAAGGCCGAACCCAACGAGCGCATCGTGTGTTTTACGAGCGAAGCAACGGTCCCATACCCCCACGAACTGAAATACACCACATCTGTCGAAATCCCTCCTGTGTAAACCCGGAACACCTGATAGCTCTCCCGGTAGAGGCGCATCACGCGCCGGGAGCGGCGGACACAGCCTATTGGATGACCCGCGCGCTCGCCGCCGAGCATCACCTACATAAGACATCGTTATGGTAGTCCTGCCCGAGCACTCCGTTTCTTCCATCGAAGGGGGTATTACTGATGATCCTGAATCCTGACAACATATGCCTCGAATGCGGAGGCCCGAAAGGAGCAAAAGCCATGACCTGCCCGACCTGCCAGACGGGTGCCACCAAGCGGCCCGTAGGCCGTCCCCAGACATTCACCGACGCCTACATCGTCAATGTCATTCGTACCGGAGAGTGCCATACTCTAGACTCGCTACTCGAAGCCCTCAACCTCAAGTCGAAGACTACACTTGTGAAAAGGCTGCGAAAGATGCGCGCGGCGGGGCTTATCAAGATGGTGGAGCGCTCGCGTCATGCCGGATTCACTATCTCAGTGAGGAGTGAGTAGCATGAGCATCATAGCAGACAACCCCACGCTCGATGAGTGGATGGACGACTACTGTCTCCCCTGTACGGAGCGTGTCGGCCACACTCGGCCTCGGTGCATGGATGCGTGCGAGGCGTGCGTGGCGGAGTATGTGGCGTATTGTAGTACCGAGAATGACGCGACAACTTCTCTGCCACAGGGGACGTTTGTCATTGAGTCTGACCCGGACACCGTGGAGGTGTTGTCTCTGAATCTAACTGAGGTAGTGCATCGGCTTGGTGGAACGGCGACGGAAGCGAACGGCAAGGTTGTCATCACCTTCCCGCTACGGGACGCCCTCTGATGGGCTACACCCTCTACGAGCACCAGAAGACTATCCTCTCTCTCCTGACGGAGAACGATAGGTTCCTTCTGCTGCCCGAACAGGGCACCGGAAAGACGCTGCCCACAGTCGTCCACCTGTCGAACCTGATGCTAGCGGGCGAGGTCAAGACGGCGCTCATCGTGGCACCGTTGTCCGGCCTCGGGGCGTGGCGGCGTGACATCGCCAAACTCTCGCCCGAGCGTCAGCGGCTCATCAAGGCCGGGACGACCCTGTGTAACTATGACAAATTGTCGCGCAAAGGGTCGAAGTGGCAGAAACAGATGTGGCAGTCATGGGACTTCATCGTCTTGGACGAAAGCCACGCAATCAAGAAGCCGTCGAGCAACAGGACGCAATACTTCATCGGCAAGGGCAAAGCACTTGGCCTTGTGAGTAAGGCCAAATATGTCTACCTCCTGACGGGTACGCTCATCACCAACAGTCACCTCGAAGACGCATGGGCACCGCTGCGTGCGATACTGGGCGATGACTGGCTCTCATGGCCTGACTTCAAGCGGCAGTACCTCGTGACGCACAACCTCCCCGGCTCCTATGCCGAGATCATCGTCGGCTATCGCCACCGCGCGGAACTCCTCGCTCTCGTGGCTCAGTATTCGTACCGCGTGCTGAAGAAGGATTGTCTGGACCTGCCACGAGTACAGGACGACGAGATAGTGCTTGTCCCGTTTGCTGATGGTGCGAATATCAACCCGTTCCACAAGACGACTCGCGCGCTCTACGACGACGCATTGAAGTCCTATGTCGAGGCACTTGACATGGTGATGGACAACCCGCTGGTCCGCATGATGCGGCTGCGCCAGATAGCCACAGGGCACATCAAAGAGTCCGACACCGTAGATGAGTCTGGGCGTAAAGTGAAGGGTGAGACTTATCGGCTGAACTCGCTCAAGACGCGGTATGCGGTCGAACTCATCGAGGCGAATCTGCCCAAGAAGACCGTCGTGTTCTACAACTTCACGGCGTCATGCGCGTCACTCGAAGCGGCGCTCACGAAGAAGGGTATCGCCTATCACACCCTGAACGGGCAGCAGAAGGACAAGTCCATTTGGATGAAGTTTCAGGTTGACGACGTGCCGGTCTTCATCGCGCAGTATCAGAGTGGGTCGCGGGCTATTGACTTGTTCGCTGCATCTGATACCATCTACTACGAGCCGACCGACTCGTCGGAGATCATGGAGCAGAGTCGGGCGCGTACCGACCGCAATGGACAGACTGAAAGTTGTACCTTTACATTTTTGCTGGTAGATGGTACAATAGAGGTAGATATGTACGACAAACTTCGGAATCACGAAGATTTCTCCGAGGAGGCATATCGGGAAGTCGCGCGAGCTAGAGTGAGAGGAGTCTGACAATGACCACAGGAGATGTATCTGGGTTGTGCAGGTGTGGGTGTGGCGAAGCCGCGCCTTTGGCAAAAGAAAACGACCCGAGATGGGGGCATGTCAAAGGACAACCCGTTGGGTATATCCGGGGACACAACAATAGGTCCACCCCGCTTGAATATATCGAACAAAACTGCGGGTATGTAACCCCGTGTTGGATTTGGCAACGGTCGATCAGTCAATTTGGATATGGGGTCGGGCCTATGACTCATGGAAAACGTCAACCCGCTCATCGAGAAATCTATGAGCGATTGGTTGGGCCTATTCCGATGGGTTTGGAACTTGATCACTTGTGTAAAGTTCGTGCCTGTGTCAGACCGTCTCATTTAGAACCCGTCACTCACACCGAGAATGTCCGTCGAGGGCAGAACACCAAAATTACGATGCACGACGCGCTCACGATTCGCAGACAGAAGTCGGCGGGGGTTGCAACGTGTGATTTAGCGCAGAGGTATGGGATAACCACGGTGCGCGTGAATCAAATAGCACGGGGAGTGGGTTGGAAATCGGACTTCGCAGAGGAGTCCTACCGTGAGATAGCCCGTAGCAGGGTGAGAGGAGTATGAAGATGAAAGACGTTGGCGACATCATCTACAAGTACCTGATGGACAACGGGTTCGACGGATTGGCTGGCGACGAGTGCGGGTGTGGACTGGACGATTTGATGGTTTGTGATGAGTGCAACCCTGAGTGCCAGCCCGCGTTCCACTACACTTCCGAAAACTGTCCGCGTGAGTTCTGTGAGATGCGAAGCGAGTGCGCTGGATATGGCTGTTACCGCACCGCGAAGCCCGAGATTGAGGTAGCACGATGACTGACCGAACCGAGTTCGAGTATGGATACGACTGTTCCGTAAGCGGTGACGCTGCACCACTGACCCGCGCGATGCTAATTGAGGCGAGAGCGAAGATGGAAGCGCCACCACAGCAGCCATTAGAAGTCATATCGCCTCAAGAGTACGCCGCAAGGTACTCCGCGCCCACCACCACATGTGACCCCAGCGACTGCATGGAAACCGAGTGCGCGTGTGACGAGTACACCCCGCCTGACACCACCCCCGATGCCGTGCGCGAGGCGCTGGTGGTGGTCGAACGCGCTGTTCGCACGGCGCACGCGGTGACTGGTGTCATGCTCGACTCGGAACGGGACGCCCTCGCCACCCTCACCGCCGCACTGTCCGACCTCGAACGGCTGGCGACGGCGCTTGGGAGAATCGAGCAGGGCTGCATGTTCCCCGAGGATGACGTTCAGCGAGCGATACGAGATACGGCGCGTACTGCGCTGGGAAGGAGCGAGAAATGAACTCGGAAGATGCGCTGCGAATCACAGGCCCGGACGATGATGGGCTGTACTGGCTCCACGCGGCGGCCCCTAGTGGCATCTCGGCTGGGTGGGTGCTCGCGGGAGAAGGAACCCCCATCGGGCGCAGGGTGTTGGCAGAGTTGAGCACCATCCTAGCGCCGGAACCCATCTTTGATGCGATGGGATTGCCAAGTGTGCCGCCGATTCCCAGTCTGCGGAAGGAGTAGTTGTGGACGTCGAAAGCGAAGATGCGGGAAATGTCGAGATGTGCGAAGAATGCGAGTGGCGGGAGCAGATGACGGGTAGCGGTGCCGAATCCATTTACGGGTGCAGTTCCGTGAAGTGCGACCACGATACCCCCAACACAACGCTGGTTGCTGGTTGCTCGGTGAGTGAACTGCGGGACATCGTTCGGTGCAACAGCCCGCAGTGTCAGTTTGGCGGGGCCATGTGCGCCTTGTGGATGAAGCAGAACGACTACTCGTGGGAATGCGCGGCACCTACTAGGGCCGACCTTGCGGCTGCCGCCATCGACCTCGAAGCCGAGTACGAACGGCTGCGGGAGGCGTGCGACACATACCACGACACGGCGTTGGCTCTGGCAGGGGAACTCGACATGGCCCTCAACGACCCCGCATTCGTGCGCGTGCCGAGGGCGGTGTTGGAGGAGTTGCGCGGCACAAGTGACGCAGCGTTCTATCTCCTGCGCGAGTACGGAGGCGACCATGAGTGAAGAAATGCGTTATGAAGGCGGCTGGACGGCATCTACCGCTGACGACGAACCCGTCATAAGCGACCACGTGCAACCAGAATCGCGTTCGGTAGTACCGAATGACACTCGCACCGACGCGGAGTTGGTGGCACGGGTACGCAACGACGACGCAATCCACGCGAACGAGCGAGACGAGTGGGACGCCGCCCTCACCGAACTCGCCCGCCGCTTGTCCGAGGCGCGGGATATAGCCGCGTCCTTTGCCGACGAGCGTATCGAGTGGGAACATGCCGCTACGAGGGTGGAGGAGCGATGTGCCGACCTCGAAGCCGAACTCGAACGATGGCGAGATACATGGGCGTTGGATGAAATCACTGGAAATGTCTGTGTGAAGAAACGTGAATGGACCCGAGTGATGCGCCTCGCCGCTGCACGCGAGGCTGTGGAAGGAGAGGAATGAAGCCGAAACTAAAGCCGCCGCGCATATGCGCGGCGACAGGAAAGCATATCTACCCGACCATCGGCGCGGCCATCCACGCGGCTATCGGGTCAAGCACGAGTTTCGGAAAGCCGATGCGTTGGTATCCGTGTAAATGCTGCAAGGGATACCACTTGACCAGCCGGATCACACCCTAATGCATCGAGTTTTGGACGACGATGTAGATGATGCCGCCGACGAGGGTCGCAAGTTGAGCGATGGCGAGGAGGTTCATCTTGTCGATGCGGGAGTTCACGCGATCAACGGAGGCGTCCGCCGTTTTCTTAGCAAGCGCAACGTCGGCGGTCACTTGCAAGAAGTCCCCCTCGAACCTCTTACCGCGTTCATCAAACTGTTCTTTGGAAACGAATTTGTCGCCCTGTTCGTCCATCTTGTTTCGCAGGGAGGCCAGTCCGCCGTTGAACTCGGAGCGCATATTTTCGAGTTCGCCATAGACCAACGTTAGGGTAACGCGCTCCGGGATAGGGTCTTCTGAGGGCATGGTGTATACCTGATTTTCTGCGTAGTCTAAATGGACATGAGAACTCATGGACATTATACAGCATCTTGAGCAAACTGACAAATCTTATGCACTTGCATCATCGCCCGGACTGTGGTACTGTTGTCATTCAAAGTGAGATGAGGTGTGAGACCGATGAGACGCCGCAAGCCCGACCCTGAACCACCCTGCGACCCGTCGCAGGTCGTAGTGGATGACATACTGACCGCGCTGCTATGGCCGCGTCAGACCTACTACAACAAGCCGGTCGCTGTGACCGGGCGCGTGAAGTCGAAGAACGATAGGGGATTCACGTTGATGTGTCCGGGCGGCTATCATACCGTGCGGATATGCGATGTGCTGAAGATCAAGAAGGTGGCGGTATGACTGATTCACCGAACCCCAGTGGTTTGTGCATGTGCGGGTGTGGGGAACAAACACCCGTCGCCAAACAAAGTCGAGTTCCGATTGGACACGTTCGAGGCCAGCACATCAGATATTGTCTAGGCCACAACCGTCGCAAATCTCCCGTCGAGTATACCGAACAGGACTGCGGCTACGAGACACCGTGTTGGGTGTGGCAGCGATGCACCACTCGGTTTGGCTACGGAATGTTGTATCACAATGGGCGAATGCAGCTAGCTCACCGCGTTTATTGGGAGCGGGAAAACGGTCCGGTTCCTGAAGGTCGAGAACTGGATCATCTGTGTAAGACGCGACCGTGTGTCAGGCCGTCACATCTCGAACCAGTGACGAACATCGAGAACTCCCACCGGGGGAATAATGCCAAACTGACCGAGGCGACAGCACAGGAAATCCGAACACGATTTCGCAAGGGGTTGGCTGTAACTCTTGCTACCGAGTTTGGAGTACATCCGGGCACGATATACCGAGTCGTAAGCGGAAGAAGCTGGGGACCCTCCTGTGACTAACATCGAGTCTATTCCCCGCGCGTTGGCCGAACGTCCTATTTGGCTCGCGTACAAATTGGAAGATAGGGGTAATGGACGGCTTTCTAAGCCCCCGGTATCCCCACGCACCGGGCGCGTTTGTGCCAAGACCGACGAGACCGAGCAGGTCACATTGACTGATGCTCTAGTCGGGATGGAGCGATATGACGCAGCGGGCGTGGGAGTGGTCCTGCCTGACGGTATCGTCTGTATCGACTTGGACTCTGCATTTGAGGATGCGGGCGAACTTCGTTCCGTGGCTCAAAATGTTTACGACCACTTTTCAGGGACGGTATGGGAATATTCTCCATCCGGCAATGGCCTGCACGGGTATATGTTTGGAATCAAAACAAATAACCGTACGAAAGATGCTGCACTGGGCATCGAAGTGTACGGCAAACCTGCGTTTCTCACTGTCACTGGGGATTTGGTTGAGGGCAGCGTGCCCGACCTGACCAATCAGCAGGATGCATTGGATTGGTTGTTCGAGACTTACCTTCCCCCACTCATCTCAGCCAACGCAGAAGTCCGCCCCGTCGAGCACGGAGAGCGCACTCCGCAGGAGTGGCTGACGCTGGGTCTGGCGCGCGACGAGAAGTTACTGACCGTCTACAACAACACGAATCACGGTGGGGACGAGTCCTCGACCGATTTCTCGCTCATGTCGAAACTGGCCTACTGGCTGAACCGCGACACCGACGCGATGACCGAAGCGTTCATGGCGTCCCCGTGGGCGCACACCAAAGATGTTGCGCATTCCAAGAAACTCGAACGCTCCGACTACCTACCGGACTCGATTGTCAAGGCCGCTGCGATGTGCAGCACCACCGCGTTCGAGACCTCTAAACTCTATGAGACGAAGGCGGTGCGGTTTTTCAGTCAAGCGGGGAGTGACGACATCGCTGACTTCCCGCTGAAGGACTACACCGATCTCGGCAACGCCGCATCACTTGCACAGGTATTCGGAGACGGCCTGTGCTACACCCCCCAGTGGGGGTGGTGCTTCTTCAACGGGTCGCGCTGGGAGACCGACGTGTCGTATCGAGCGATGAACGCCGCGCGTGACATTGCTCAAGCACTCACCGAGGCAGCGAAAGCGCTGTTGGATTCCGCCACCGCGCAACTTGACGCCGATGGTCTTGCTCCGGGTTCAGACGACGGCAAGCGGCTGCTCAAGCCAGCGCGTGCGCTGTATGACCACGCGATGAAGTCTCAAAGTGAACATGGCATCACCGCTATGGTTGCTTTGAACAAGGCGTATATGATAGCGTCCGCCGACAACTTCAACATCGACCCGTGGTTCCTCAACACGCCGTCAGGCGTCGTGGACCTGAAGACCGGCGAACTCATGCCTCACGACGCCAAATATCGGCTGACCTCGATGACTTCAGTGGCCCCGGCCAAGATAGCCACGCCGATGTTCAATGCGTTTCTCGACAAGATATTCTGCAATGACGCCGAACTCATCGACTTCGTTCAGAAGTCCCTCGGCTCCGCACTCGTTGGTAAGGTTTACACCGAAAACCTCATCATAGCCAACGGTTGCGGCAGCAACGGCAAAAGTACGCTATTCAATACGATGCACTATCTCCTAGGAGATTACGCCACTGGCATAGACCCGAACCTGCTCCTGTCCACCAAAGCCAACGAGCAGCAGGTCGGCATGGCGATGCTGGAAGGCAAGCGTTTTGCTGTGGCTCAAGAGACCGAGGAGGGTCAGCGGCTCTCATCGTCCATGTTGAAGCGCATGGTTTCGACCGACACGATGGTCGCCAAGAAACTCTACAAAGACCCCCACGAGTTTCCCCCGTCGCATACGCTCGTGCTGTCCACAAACCATCTACCTAAAATCAGCAGCACCGACACGGGTACATGGCGGCGTATTGTCGTCTTGCCGTTCGAGGCGACCATCCGGCCCGAGGAGATAATCACCGACTTCCACTCGCTGCTCATGGAGCGCGAGGGCGGCGGCATCCTTCAGTGGGCCATCGACGGCGCGGTCAAGTTCTATGAGATGGGTTGTGACATCCCAGTCAAGCCTGCCGCCGTGGTGCGCGTCAGTGCGGAGTATCGCGTCGATGAGGACTGGGTCGCGGGCTTTCTGGGGGAGTGCTGCACTCCGGGCGACCCGCACAACGAGTCGGTCATGGTCAAGCACAATGACCTGTATCGGGTGTACCAGCATTGGGCTAAGACTCGTGGCGAGTATGTGAGAAGCACCAACGCGCTCAGTCGTGCGCTTCAGACAGCGGGATGGAAGGGCAAGCAGAAGTTCTACGACGCCCCGACCGGTGCAACTGTCAAGATTTGGTTTGGATTCAGTCTTCTCGACGGCGGACGATTCCAGTTGACACAGGGGAGCGCGGCATGATGAAGCAAAAGCACAGCACACTCGACGACATGTTCGATCCCCTCGATGATGACGAGGAGATGGATGAGTTCGATGGATTCCATCTGGACACCGACCCGAGATTGTGCTACGGTGTGGGTGAAGGAGAACCGCCAGTCTGTCTGTTCGAGATAGGGGATAGCGACGGACTCTGTATTCGTGAGAAGTATGGATGCCATGTTGAGGGATGCGAGTACGCAGAGCAAATCGACTAGCGATTGACAATCAACCTAGGGTCTGGTATCATGCAATACACAACACCAGACCCAAGGAGATAGAATGCCTGACTCGGAGGTATGGACACCCATCGAGGGGTGTCCGGGGTATGAAGTATCCACGCACGGACGAGTCCGGAACACCAAACGAAATCGGATCAAAATACTGTCCGAAAAACGCAACGGATATTGGCAAACCACATTGTTCGGGGGCCATAGGCCTAGGTACTGTAATGTGCATCGGCTGGTTGCCGAAGCGTTCGTACCAAACCCCGAGAACAAACGATATGTGAATCACAAAGATGGCAACAAAGCCCACAACCACAAAGACAACTTGGAATGGGTCACGGCGCAGGAGAACACCCAACACGGGTTAGCGATGGGTCTCCTGACTGTGGGAGAAGCGCGGTACAACGCAATCCTGACGGAGGCTGATGTTCGAGCGATTCGAGCTTCGTCTGATTTGCTCAGGGTATTGGCAGCAAGGTATGGCACATCCATCAGCAACGTCCAGAACGTCAAACAGCGAATCTCATGGAAGCATGTGACATGACACAAGACATCTGGGTCACGGATAGCGAAACCTTCGCACACGATAACCTCTGGGTTTTCAAGAGGTACACCGATGGGTTGACGACTTGTTTTTGGAACGATTCGGACGGTGTTCGTGACTTCATCGAACTGAACGACCCGGTTTTGGTCGGGTACAACATCAAGAACTACGACCAGTACATTCTCAAAGCTACGCTGCTCGGTTGGTCGCCAGAAGACATCAAGGTCGTAAACGATACAATCATACAGCAAGATGACTGGCAAATGGTTTGGGAGTTGTTTACTGGTTCCCCGTGGGTTGATCTTCCTCCGATGATAGACCTGTGGGCAGATATAGTACCTCGCATGTCTCTTAAAAGTATCGAGGCCAATATTGGCATGAGCATCGTCGAGTCGAGCGTGCCGTTCGACATCGACCGTCCGCTGACTACAACAGAGCGCGATGAAGTGCTCCGTTATTGTATTCACGATGTCAACGCAACGAAGCACCTGTACGACCTGCGACTCGACTATCTGCGCTCCAAGTCTGGCCTCTGTGAACTACGAGGCGTCGATCCTCTCACGATGCTGAAGCATTCCAACGCGCGAATCGTCTCCGAGGTACTTGAAGCGGCGAGAACTTCACCACCAGCCGGTGAGATTTACACCATCCCCGACAACATCGACCTGACAGCGATTCCCGAAAGTGTCATCGACTACGTTGGGAAAATCAACACTGACAACTGTGTCGCCACCGACTATCCGTCGCTACCGTTCATCTTTCACGGATGCCCGACCGTCGTGGGGCTGGGCGGTATCCACGCCGCCGTGCCGTCGTATAAGGAGACTGCATCGGACGAACGCGCCATTCTGATGCAAGACATCGGATCGTTCTACCCGTCACTCATCCTCAACAACGGCTACATGAGCCGTGCGGTGGCCGACCCGAGCGCGTACAAGCAGTTCTACGACATCAGGATGACAGCCAAGGCCGATGGTGACAAGGCTACCGCCGACGCCGCCAAACTCGTGCTGAACACGACCTACGGCACGATGAAGGACACCTACAACAAGATGTTCGACCCGATGCAGGGCACGCGGGTCTGTCTTTCCGGCCAACTCTATATCATAGACCTCATCGAGAACCTGTACCGCGCGGCAGGAGACGGCCTGACGCTCATTCAACTGAATACCGATGGATGGGTCATATCGTGCCCCCGCTCGTCTGTAGCGGCCATACAGCGCGTTGTAGAGGCATGGCAGCGCAGAACGAATCTGACGGTGGAGACCGACGAGGTCGAAACCATCGTCCAAGCCAACGTCAACAACTATGTCCTCAGGTTCGCCACAGGCAAAATCAAGGCCAAGGGCGGCGTCGTGGCGCGGTTCGAGGGACGGAATGACCCTGATGGCAACTGGTGGAAGTCCAACAGTGCTACCATCATCGACAAGGCCGTGGTGTCATTCCTGTTGGACAACGTGCCTGTTTCAGACACGATAGATGCGGAAACTGACATCGAGCGGTTCCAGATCGTCGCCAAAGCGGGCAGGACATTCCAGAAGGTCGTGTGGCACGAGCACATTCCGTCCTCAGATGCGCCTGTCGAGACAGAGGTTCAGCGAGTCAACCGGGTGTTTGCCACGACCGACACATGGCGTGGTGGCATCTTCAAGGTCAAACTAGAGCAACTGGATGTCACAGCGCACGGCGATAGCCACGAGCGGTTTGTGGACGGCATCGAGATAGCCCGGTCGAGGATTCCTCTGACGCCAGATAACTGCCTCGTGGACAATGGCGTCGAGTGGAAAAAGGGCTTGACAACGCTGGACAAGGCGTGGTACATTGAGTTGGCACAGAAGAAAGCGCATGAGTTCATCACACGGAAGAAAGAGGAGAGAGAACAAATGGCTGATACAACGGAGACGACCAACGAGTTGCAGCAGGATGCACCGAAGCCGACGCGCAAGAAGGCCGAGCCGAAGGAGAATCCGGCACAGGTTCCTGAACCGAAGCCCGCACCGTCGTTCAAGGAGCGTCTGTTGGCGCTTCAGGGCGACATGGCGAAGGCAGCGCAGGGCGTCAAGTTCGACGGCGTCATTTCCAACATCTCGTATGAGTACGCCGACACGCAGCAGTACAAGGCGTGGCTCGCGGCGCTTTGTACGAATCACGGTCTCATCGTCAAACTCGATGTGAAGTGTGATTTCCTTGGAGTCATCGGTCACAGCAAGGAGAACAAGGAAATCTACGCGGCACAGGCTGATGGTATTATCACCATCACAGACGTTGCGAGTGATGCCTTTGAGACCTACACGGTGTCGGGTTTCGGTTCCAATGTCCAGCCGGGATACTGCAATGGTGGCGCACAGACGAACCTGCTCCGCAACTTCATCCTCAACAACTACCTGCTTGACAACAAGGGCCGCGAGGGTGACGATCAGGCGTTCAACGCTGCGACCGACAGTGGCAGCAAGTCCGCCTATGTCGCACCGGCTGAGAAAGCCCAGATGAAGCAGGGTATCGCGGACGGCAAGGCTGAGGATGCCAAGCACGCGACCGACATGTTCGTCAAGGCGCTGTACGATAAGATCATCGAAGCGCAGGCGTTCAAGCCGAAGTTCGGTGCTAAGATGCTGGCCGAGCATTTCTCTGAGGACGGCACGCCCATCCTCGGTGCGACTGGTAAGTCCACGATGTTGAAGCAGGACGCCGTCACGGGTCTGACCAAGGCCGAGGAAATCATCGCTGAGGGCGCGAAGGTGGCTGAGTAAAGATGCCGACGCGCACTCAGAGGGAACAGCAGATGAACGTCGAGCGTGAGGATGTTCCGCCCACATTCGTCGAGGGTACGGAGACTGACCAGCCCGGACGCGCTGAGAGGCGTAAGGCTGCTCGAATCAAGCGTCACGAGAACAACCTGAAGATAGCGAGGTTGCTCAATGGCTAAGTCATTCAAGCCGTGGGAGTACATTGAGGACAAGACACGAGTCCGGGTCGCGGGCGGTCCCACCAAGAACCCGAAGAAACTCACGGGCACGCGCCTCGGTGCGGTGCTCGGTCTGAACAATTACAAGTCCGATTTCGGTGTGTGGTGTGAGATCATGCGCGTGGCAGAGGAGCCATTCGAGGGCAACAAGTACACCGAGGCCGGTATCGCCATCGAGCCGAAGTTGCTCGAATGGTGCAAGGAGAACGTCAGCCCATATATCGTCACGCCGGAACAGTGGTTCAAGACTACGGAGAAGTTGTACGACCACTTCCCCAAGGAGCCGGTCTTCGGTGGCATGTGGGACGCACTGGTCCTCGATGGGCCGCTCGGCAAGGGTAAGCCCGTCGGGGTCATCGAGGCCAAGACCTCGTCCCGTCCGCAGGACTGGCAGGTCGGAGTCCCGGCGTCCTATGCGGCACAAGCGCTCCTGTACGCGGCGCTGCTTGACGTTGACCGGGTGTTCGTTCCCGTGGCTTTTCTCGATCCGCAGGACTACGACGACCCGTCCGCGTTCGTTTGCACCGAGGACAACACGTTCATCTACGACCTGACGGTTTCGGACAGCGACATCGCCCACATGATTTCCGATGCACAACTCTGGTACGACACGCATGTCAAAGCCAACGTGTCCCCGACCTTCGACGAGAAGAAGGACAAAATCTTCCTTGACATCCTGCGTAAGAGCGAGGTCAAGAGCGACGGTCTCGAAGCCCTAGCAAAAGAGGCTGCTATTCTGGAAGCCAAGATAGAAGTCGCAGTTGCTAAGGCGGGCATCGCTGAGTTGGAGAAGACGCTCAAGGCGGTCAAGGACAAGATGAAGCCTGAGTTCATCAAGTTGTTCACTGACAAGGATGAGGTCGTCAGTGCGTACGGGTGGAAAGTCAAAAGAAGTGAACGCGAGGGTATTGACAAGGAGGCTCTCATAGCCGATAATCTCTTTGAGAAGTATCGCACCATCACAGCAACATACACGCTCACCAAGAACAAGGAGAACTGAAAATGGCTAACATCACAGGCAAGGGTACTCCCACGCTTTTCAAGATGATTCCCGAGGGTATCCAGACGCTCCACATCACCAACGTCAAGGGTCTTCCGCGCGACAACGTGACAACGGTCACGATGGACATGCTGAACGCCGATGGTCTCGGCTTCAGCGGCAAGTACCCGCAGAAGTATGACCTCAACAGTCAGGGTGGCTACGCGGCCTTCTACTTCCTCGTGCTCAATGGATTCAACCTCGACCTTGCTGAAGGCGACCAGTTCGACATCGACCGGTTGGAAGACACCTACGTCGAGGTCGAGATTGTTCACAAGGACGGCACGAAGCCGCGCGAGGACGGGACGTTCCCGGTGTTTGCGAATGTGAAATCCACCATCGGCAAGGGTGTTCCGTTTGGAAATTCAGACGCCAAGACGGAGTCCACAGGGGACGAGTGGGAGTAACTTCCATGCTACAGTATGCCATACAAGATTGCGGCTACACGACGCCATGCTGGATTTGGCAGCGGAGTTGCAACAACTATGGCTACGGGGTAGTGTGGGATGTCAAAACGCAACGAGTTCGTTTGGCACATCGGGTGTCATATGAAAAGGCCAAGGGGCCAATCCCTACAGGCTTGGACTTGGATCATCTTTGTAGGGTTCACGCTTGTGGCAATCCCGAGCACTTGGAAGCAGTTACTCGGAGCACCAATCTACAACGAGGTATTCGTACTAAGTTGACCAAAGTCAAAGTCCATGAGATTAGGACTAGGGCAGCAACAGAACGTCCCTGTGACTTGGCCAAGGAGTTTGGGGTTGCCGACTGCACCATCAGCAACATCGTGGCGCGTCGATTTTGGAAGGATTAGGTATGAGTGAAGTCGAGTCGGCCATTCAGAAGCGCATCATCGGCTACTTGCGAGGCTATGACTCGACGTATGTCGTCAACATCGGAGGAGGGGCATCAACCGCGAAAGGCACGCCAGACATTCTGGCGTGCCATCGCGGTCGGTTCATTGCTCTAGAGGTCAAGCGTTCCGATGGAGACTATGGCCTGACGGTGCCTCAGAAGATGCGTCTGACGACCATCAAGGCGTGCGGTGGAGTCACAGGCGTCGTGCGCTCACTGGCCGATGTGGTCGTAATAATCGCACAGATAGACGAGGAGGAACGATGCTACTGAAAGTTGGTTCGACAGGCACGGATGTGAAGCGCGTGCAGAAACTCGTGGGCGTGGCACAGGATGGTGCCTATGGTCCCAAGACGGTCGCTGCTGTCAAAGTATGGCAGAAGGCGCATCATCTCATCATTGACGGCGTGATTAGTCCTCTGACGTGGGCCAAGATGTTCCCGCCCGTGGCTGTCTCAAAGCCTGTGCCGAAGCCCACTCCCGTGACATCCCCGAAGTCTGTCCCGAAGCCTGCACCCGTCAAGCGGCTTGCTGGGCACAAGTTCTACTTCGACATCGGGCACGGCATGAACAACACCGGCCCCGGCGTGTTCGACCCCGGCGCGTGTGCTGCCGGGTGGCAGGAGCACGTCAAGGTTGAGGCATTCGTGAATGACCTCACCGCCGCCGTACGCTCGCAGGGCGGCACCGTCACCGTCATCCATGATGTAGCGCTTGGCAAGCGTGTGTCGCCGTCGAGCGTGGAGGGTACGTCGTTCCACATGAACGCGACCAAGGGCGGAACTGGCACGGAGGTCTGGATACCGCTGCTCGCTGGTCCCAAGTCGCGCGCCAAGTCCGACAAGATCGGGCGCGCCGTGGCAATGGCTCTCGGCCTCCCGTATCGCGGCACTAAGCGCACGATGCGGCTTTCCATTACGAACCACGGGTGGGAGCGGCTCATCGAACTCATCTTCATCGACAATGCGAAGGACCGTGCCGCATTCACCGCTAAGCGGAGTTCCGCCATCAACGCCATCGTCAACTGCCTCTAGATAGGCTGCACGGCACGCACGGAAGCCCCGTCTCGGGAAGGAGAGTTACCGAGGCGGGGCTTCTCTGTGCGACCGCCACGACATCGCAGCGGGGGTACAGGTGTTAGACGAAGGCCACGGCGGGCCACTCGAAGTTATCTACTCGGACGGAAATGGAGAAGGATGACCAACCCGCCGACGCGCCCGCGACGGTCGCTGTAGTCGCCGGATAGGGCACGGTGGCTAGAAGTGTTGGGGTAGTTGTGGTGTCGTAGATGAGATATTCGATGTCCACATTATCCCAATCGTCATACCCCGTGAGGTTGTCCCACGAGAACACCGCCGAGGTTGAGCCGATGGTTACTGTCGGACTCGTCACAGCCACGGGGAACGGCGCGTCTCCCGTGGTGCCGATGTAGACCGAGAGATATTCGACGCGCCCAGCGCCATTGAAGGTGCGCTTCGCTTCGATGAGCAGCACGTCCAGATACTCGTTGTCCACAGCGAGTTGGACGATATTCCCACACTTCAGCGACGGGTCATCGCGCATCGTGAATCGGTATGATCGTCCGGCGAAGTCTGGGAACGACCATGACAGTACACCATCAGCCTTGTACTGCGTCGTGACGAGTGGATTGTCGATGTTTGTCCCGGCAACCGTTGATGTGTCGTTCGCCACCGAGTCATCGACCTTTTGGCCTTTGATGACGAGGCGGGTATAGGTAGTCAGTGGTGTGGTGCTCGCTATCCATACATCTGAGCGTACCAGTGTGTTGTAGGTATTCATCTCGACGATGGCGTTAGGTATCTCTGTGTCGGTCGCCCCCACACGGCTGTAGACCTTGCGGTCAGCACAGCCGTCGTGCGCGATGGAGACAGACACCGAGCCGCCTACGGTGTCATATCCGCTGAATTTCGGCACATCGAGAATGTCGGTGTAGGCCGTCTCAATCTGGTAGTTGTGAACCGCCGCCGAGAACGGCGTGACGGGTTGGTCGTACTTCTCATACTGCGGGATACCGAATGTGTTGAGTGAGTTGATCTTATAGTCGAGTTTGTCGATATTGTGCGTACAGATGAGTGTCCGCACTCCGGTGTTGTCGAGATACCACCGGCCCCCTAGAAGGTTGGCGAAGTGTGAAACGATGTCGCTGCCCGAAGTAGTCGAGGATATGGGCGCAGAGAAATCGCCATCAGACACATCGGCCCCAAGGAACAACCCTGCGTGAATCACAGTGCCTCATCTATTGTAATGTCATCTATTGCCATTGCGTCGTCGTCCATATAGACCCCGGCGTACCCGCTGGTAAACTCGTCCATGCTATCTGTTGCCGAGGCCACGAGGGTGTCGTTTTTGTACACTGTAAATACGTTGCCGACGAGTTGGAATGAAAGCACCTCTCCACCGGTAAGCCACACGGGGTAGTCGAACGTGGGAAGGACTTCACGGTTGTTACTCAGACTCCAAATCGTGATGTTATGTCCGGTCATCCATTGAAGCCCGTACCCGTCTTTCCATATATCGGTCGCTAGGGGTGACTGCTGACGGGCGATTATCCAGACACTATCGGAGTAGGCCGGGGGTAGGAAGGTCACGGAAACGCGGAAGTCCGTCAGCGGTTCTGTTTGCGCGATAGCCCCCCCACCATTATCAATGGCCTTGTTTCCAGATATGACTACCGGGTAACTCGGGTTCCAACTCCACTTGTCCCCGAGTGGACCATCTGCGCGGTTAAAGTCATCGAAGAATAGATGTTCTCCCCCGGGGGCCTCGCCCCCGGGATCAGGAGTAAAGGGGACGTAATCATCCCCCGAAGGCAGGGGCACATACTCGTCATCGGGATATGGCTCAGTGATGATGCCATACGGCGAGTTGAGATACCGTGCGTCCAAGAGAAGTCCCATGCCATCTTGTGCCTCCACGTTGACAATCCACTGGTTCTTGTCCAGCGTAGCATCCGTGACGAAGAATCGACCCATCGTCACGATGTCATATGCCTCCACACCGTCATCATCCACCGTCATCCACCCGCGCTCAACCTCGAAAGGCTGGTTTTGTGCGAAGGTGGCAAGGAAAGCGGCGATTGTCGTATGCGAAGCCTCTTTGGTGAACGGGGTGTGAATCGAAAACTGACAGGAGTTGACCTGCGAGAGTGTCGAGGTAGGGTCGAAATACTCCATCGTATCGAGTGAAACGAGTGAGTCGTTGCCGTCCGCACCGTTGCTGTAAACCGTCGTCGGTAGCCCATCCGTGCCGAGCATCGTCACACGGCCATACGCTCCGTCCAGTGAGGTCTCGAAGTTCTTGTTGTACCAGTCGGTATTCGGGGGACTCGGCACTATGGCTGCAGCCGCCTCGACATCCGTCCACGCATACCCGCTGCCGAGTGCATACGGATTGCTCCACTCATTCGCCCCCATCAGCGCGAACAGCGGGAGCGACAGATAGAGCACCCATGCGGTCGGTGTCGCAGACGGGGCGACCCACACCTCGAACAACTTGTAATTGCCCGCCTCACGCGCCACGACTTTGACATACGCCTGTCCGAGTCCAGTGGGCAGCGTGACCAGATATGGCGCAGCCCATGTCGTGTCTCCGCCGATTGTCGAGACGCCATCCAACACAGCGTTGATAGCCACGGTGCTTGTGCCTGAAGTGAGAACATCTACGAGGAAGTCAAGGTAGTTGCGCGCGTCAGCAGCGTAGCGCACCTGCGCGCTATACCCGCCAGTGACCGATGTGGTCCGGCCCGTCATTATGCCGAAGTCCCCCGTGGCTATCGTGTTCGCGTTCGGGGGTGGGATGATGTCGAACCAGTCCAGCACGACAGCGTAGGTATCCGTGACAGCCGCAGCGTTCTTGCGTCCACTCCATGACCACACAACCGTGTGGGCCTCGCTTACCAGTGTGCCGCTGTCCCAGACTGGGGCGGCGCTTGCCACGGTATCTGCGCTGTACAGGTCTACATCTACGGGGTCGCTACCGTCGATTGAGACGGTAGCGATACCGTAATGTGCCCACAGGACGGCATAGAGCCTGATGCTCGTGCCCGTGAATGTGATGGAATCGTTACCCGCCGCATCCCATTGGTGATACCAGCCGTGGCTGTGGACACCCGGCAGTTTATGGAATAGTTCGCTGCCACCCGTTCGAGTGACATGTGTGTCGTAGACATTGTATGCGACCTCAGCCATAACCTAGACCTCGATCAAATCTGTCGAGACGTTGAGCCAATGACTCGGTACGCCGCCAGAGGTTGTGCCAACGCGGAACGGGTCGCCCTTGCGGTCGCCAACGTACATCTTCTTGATGATTTTGGCCTGCACACGCGGGTCGTAGAACTTCACCCAGAAGGTGAAGGTGCCACCCTGCGAGCGGTCGAACAATGTGATGAACGTATGGAACTCAGTATCGGTCAGCGGAGGGAAGGCAAGCGTCAGTTTACACTTATCTGACCCGACCGTCTGGCCGATGAATGTGCCCGTGGCATTACGCCCCCCATCGACGTTGGTCGAGAAGACGAGTTCCCCCGAATCCACTTTCGGCAATGGAATGTTCTGCCACGAGTAGGTGTAACTGCCCGAACTACCGCTGCGGGTCTTGCTGATTTGAACGTAGTCGCTCATCATGGTGGGCTATCCCGCCTGTCCGACTGAGACCATGCCACCGAGACCAGCACGAGTCGTGCTGTTTTTGATGACCTTACCTGCCTTCACGCCGTCGATATACACATCGCCGGAACCGCCACTCTGTTTCGTCGTGCCCATTGCAGCGACGGTTGCGGAGTAGACCGCCGAGGCCATCGCCTCGACGAACCCACTGTTCTCAAGAGGCATGACGGTGTTGGGATTGCCGTTGAATGACCCTGTGAGTTCTGGGCCAGCCTCGCCCGCACGGAACATCGTACCTATCGGCGGCATACCGCCAACAGCATACTCGGCATAGCCAGCCACAAGGTTACGACCGCTGCCAGAGTATGCACCCGCGAGGGCGGTCTTTTGGATGGTGCCGACAACCGACGAAAGCAACCCAAGTTTGTACCACTTGTCATACAACTTGTGGAGTTGGTCGATGGCGGGCGCGGTATTGAGTTCAAGCGCACCCCGCATCTTCTTACCCATCGTGTCCGCGTGAGTGGCGACCGAGGTACTGGTTGCAGCACTCAGTTCAGAGAACTTCTGCATACTGGTGCTTACTGCCGCGATGCCCGACGTTGCACCCGATAGGAACCCCCGCTCTGCGCTTGCTGCTCCTTGGGTGGAATCGACTACACCTTTTGCGATGCCCCCAAGCGCATTGGCGATGCCAGCAGTGTCGAACGTTGCTGTGGCTACTGCGAGGTTGAATGTAGAGACTATGACCTCAGAGAGTCCGGCTATCATCTGAATGATGCCGGGCAGGATTCCTGCAACTAGACTCAGAGCGACGACCAGCGCATAGAGTGCGTATACCAGTATGTTGCTAATGGCCGATCCGAGTGTGTCAATCACAGTTGTACTGAATACATCCCACAGTGGCTGAACTATATCCCAAACCAGTGCTATTGACGTCTGCAAATCATCCCACGCGCTTGACAAGGCGGCCATCGCGGGGACCATCGCGGTCTGCATGTTCTTCACGGCGTCGTCAAACAACTTCCAAATGGGAGCCATAGAGTTCCACAAGTCCGTGCCCCACTTGCTTATCTTGTCCCAGTTCAACACGACGGCTGTAGCCACAGCAGCGATGCCAAGGGCTATCCAACCTACCGGGCCGATGGCCGCGCTGAGTGCAGCGAATCCTTCTGATGCCCCACCCGCGACGAACGCATCGAAGATGCCCCCGATGAGTCCACTCGCAGTAGCCACCCATGCAGGCAAAGTGACTTGGAAAAAGACCATAATCCCCGACACGAAGAGACCAAAGCCGGTGGTGATGTCGCCCACGCCACCCCCGAACAAGAGGAACATATCGCCAAATGCGCCTGCGATGCCACCGAGAATAGTGCTTAGCCCCTTCAACCCGAACATTCCACTCAGTACACCAAACAGACCCTTGAGGATACCGAGTGTCAAGTCGAGACCTTTCAGTGCCACGAATACTCCGAGGGCTTCGCCAAGCGCTTTGGCCGCAGCGGGATGGTCGTTGAACCACTCAAGAATCGTCTTGATGGTGTCAAGTGCGGCCACACCGAGCGTGTTGATAGTCCACACAGCCATCGGCTTCATCGTGTTGTTCCAGAAGTCCACGAAGCCCTGCCACACGTTCTTGACGAACGGCTTGAGCGCGGTCCACACTCGACCGAGCGCGTCGAGGAATGGCTTGAACACGATACCGAGTTTCTTGAACGCAGCGATGACGGGCGCAACAATCGCGCTCAGCCCCTTCGCTCCGCCAATCATATCATAGACACCAAAGGGTTGAATGTTGGGGTTGCTTGCGCCAGCCGTCTTGTCCACAGTGGGGGGAGCCATGATGTTGAGTTCGTCAATCCCCATCGTGTAGTCTTTGAGTTTCTTGGCCGCATCAGCCGCCGCCTGCGTAGCGTCTGCCGTGCCCGACATGTCGTTGAACAAATCGTCGGTGCCTACCGCAGCCTGACTGAGTTGTGTCGTCATGTCCGTCCACGACGGCATTTTGATACCGAACAGCGCGAGGAACCGCTGTGTGAGATCAGTAACCCCCTGAATGATGTAGATGAGCACAGGGAGAATCGCGCTCAACGCGGGGATGAACAGGTAGCCGATGGTGCGCGCGGCGATTTGGAACTGGTCCCCCAGAATACGCATCATGTTCGTCGGAGAAGACAGCGTACGAGCGAGGTCGCCTTGCGCCAAGGTGGACTGCCGAATCATAATGTTGTGCATCAGGATGACTTTGTTGGCCTTGGTGAACTCAGTTACATTCCCCTTGATGCCTTCCTTGAGGGCTTCGACCTTCAAGGCGGCAAGTGTCACGTCGATGCCCAACCGAGCCACAGCACGGGTTTGTCCTGCTAGCGCCGAGGTGAACTTAGCCTCGACATCGGCGAAAGACATGTCCTTGAATGAGGCATAGTCGTAAGCCAACTGGGTGAGGTTGCGCGAGATGATAGTCGCTTTGTCTGCGGTCATCCCGAGCGAGACAGCCAAAAGTTGGAAGTTCGCGTTGGTGGTCTTGAACGCCATTGGGTCGAGACCGAGCGCGGTGGTGATTGCGTCACCGTACGCGCTTGCGGCTTCGGCACCTTTACCCATCGTGACTTGGAACAGGTTGATTTTCTCAATGAGCATAGCCGAGGCACCCGTGAACATCTTGAACAGCACGACGAGGGCACCGAGGGCGAAGAAGGAGAAGAACACCGCGCTACGCAACTGGATGAACGAGCCACCGAGCATGTTCGTTGACTTAGCGCCAGTCTGCCCCATCGCCTGAAGTTTCTGAGCGAAAGATGAGACTTTGGTCTCAGTAGCCGCGACAGCGGGCGAGAGGTCCTTGATGACGGTGGTCGCACCCCGGATTTGGGTCGCCGCAACAGCCGTGACCGCGCCAAGGTTACTCGCAGCCGCGCCACCCGCGATACTTGGGGCCGCGATTGCACTAACCGAACCACCCATCGCGGTAGCGCCCGCCGTGGTCATTCCCGTCGCGGCGGTTGCGGCTCCGACATTGGCTCGCGCGATAGCGGGGCCAAGGGCTGCAAGTTTTGCCAGCGTCGGGCCGAGTATGTCGCTCAATCGTGCGAGAGCGGCGGTGAGCAGGTCAAGACTAGTAGCAGCAGTTCCTGCTTCCGCAACTACATTGATAGCAAGTTCGTCTACAGTGATGGTGCCAGCCATGCTGCTGTCCATTCAGAGATGAGAACAGGGAGCCGATACTATTGCTTCGGCTCCCTGTATTCCTTGTTCGGCAGTTTGCCCGAGAGCATCTTCGCCACGGCGAGGAAGTCGGCGTGCTGTTTCCGCAGGTCGCGCTCGCGCTTCTGTGCTTTCAATTGCTCGTCGAGTTCGTAGGCCAGCAATGGTTCAGTCGGATACTTTGCGCTGCTCGACTTGGAGAATGCTTGGGAGAGCACCACACCGACCGCCAGCATGACGTACCGGCCTGTACTCCATGCGGCTATATCACTGAGAATCGCGGTGTTCTTCTGACGCAACTTCTCAGTCTCGATGGCGTACCCGACTATCGCAGGTTCGCCGTGCCAGAAATCGTCGTACGAGACCCCGATAGCCATGACCTGTGAACACAAGTCCTCGAAATACTCAGCGAGCGACGTGTAGACCTTCGCGTCGGGTTGCGGGCCGAGGTCTACCCCTTCGACCCGCCCAAGTTGAAAAGTTCGGCATAGGCTTCCGACAGGTCTGAGAACAGCGACTCAAAGGTGACGGTGCCTGCATCGAGTAGCGAATCGAGCATCGCGCCGGACTTATTCGGATTCATCTTGTACTTGCTATACAGCGCAGCAAAAAACAGGAGGTTCAACGAGGAGAACGGCTTATTAGCAATCTCCGCCGATGAAAGCCCCTGTGCTTCAGCCGCGCGCACACCCGCACGAGTCAGGGTGAGGTCGTACGTTGTGCCCTCATAGTCAACACTGGTCATGTGCTCTCTCCTTCACAGATGGACGATACGGTGCGGCCATTTAGGGCTGGCCGCCCACCCTAACACTACTACGAAACCACGTCCTCGTCGATCTTTACCAGCGCGGTCGCCTGCGAGACATAGAGTTTGGTCGTGGCGGCGGCGTCAACCGCAGCATCGCCCGGAGCCACAGGGAGAACCGTTCCGGTCCACCAGTAGCCAAGGGCAATCGGTGCCGGGAACGAAATCTTGAACGCGCGCGCATGACCGGATGCGGGAGTCTCAGCAGCGGCGTCAACGGCATCGACCAGTTCAGGGGTCATGTTGGCGGAGAACTCGAACGAGCCACCGAGGTCCATGAGGCCGTTGATGTAGGTCTTCTGCTTCAGTTCAGCGAGCGTGGTCGTGTCGATCTTGGCCGGTGACGCGCTCATCGCCGGGGTGGAAGTGATGTCGGGAATCTCAGTCCACGAAGACGGGACTGCGGGGACCCCGCTAGATACGGTAGACGTACCGTAGTAGACCTTGATGCCTGCGGTGCTCTGAGCCATAGTGGTGCTCCTTATCGTCTGTACGAGTAACCATACGAGTCTGCGACACACTCTCCGCGCCAGATAGTGAGCAGTTCATCTGGTTTGATCGGCGCTGTCGGTGCTACACTTCGCCGGGTGATTTTGTACTCGGTTTCGAGTAGGTCCGTCACCTCGGAGAAAAGCCTGCGTCCTGCGTCCCACATACTCAACACGACATCATCCTCGTCCGTGCAGGCCCGTGTATGAATGTCCAGTTGGTATGCAAGAACCGTTCTCTCCTCACCGTTGACCGAACCGTACGACTTCGGCACATTGGTGATTTCGTGAACGACGATGAGTGGGAAGGCTTTGGGTGTCTCGTCGTAGGGCTTTCTAATGCTCACGTTCGGGATGGTGAAATCGTGTGAGCCAAGCGTTGCGAGGATGTCGTCATACAGTGACCGCACGCTGCAACGCCTCCTTCAGAATGGTCTGCGCGGGCATGAGGTCCGACACACTACGCATGATGATACTAGCGTTCAGCATCGGTGCCTGTGGCATAAGGCCGTGAGAGAGGACGGATTCGCCACTCGCGCTATCCTTGTAATACCACATCGTTTTGGTTGGGTCGGGTGAATACCCCGCCTCAGCCATCGCGCTGCCGAAGTAACCACCACTTGCGCCCGCAGCACCAGTTCCAAACTCAAGATACGCTATCTGCTGGCCTCGCCAAATGACATCGTGTCCCAGTAGACCAACCTGTACGTTGACGGCGGCGGGGTCTGCCCCCAAGTAGTTGCCGTCTTTGTCCTGTATCGAGGCGATACCGAGCCGTACATCCTCGGCAATCCCAGCGCACGTTGCTTGCTCGATGTCAACCTTGATGGTGTCTTTGAGGTCACGAGCGAGTGCCTTCATCTGGTCTCTGAGCAGACGAACGTCGGCAACGCTAAGAGACAGTATCCTCGATGCCATCTTCACTCAATCGCTTGAAGGTCACTTGGGCTACCCCGCCCGCTCCCGGTGCGACACCGAGAACATAGAAGTCGGCGGTGCGGGCCAGTGGGTCGGTCGTGTCATTCGGCACCCTGTCGAGCCACACTCTATCGAGTGCTACCACGGAGCCGATTTCGTCGTTGGTCGTGACCGCGCTGCGGTAGTCCATGTAGTTCGGGCCGAATGCCATGAGGCCGACATTCACATTCAAGATGCGGACGTTCCACTTGTGCAAGACCGGCTCACCAAACTGCCGGACTCCGCCTGTCACAGAACCAGAGGCTATCCAGACGGAGCGCTTCAGGCTGCCTGCGAACGACGGCATGTCTATCCTGTCACAGCAGGGAGGGTGATACGGGAGAGCATGGACGGTGGGAATGAACCCTTTTCGTAATACCGCTGAACCCCGTTCTCGCTCATCACGGTCACTCCGTCCACACCGCGCTTCGTATACAGGTAGACCGCCATCTCGACGGCCAACGCTGTGTACTTAGTCTCGAAATCGTCTTCAGGAGTAAGCCTACGGTAGACCTTGATAGCCTCGACAGCGGCATCAGCAGCCTGTTGTGCCGCCGCAGTCTCGGCGGGTGTGGGGCTATCAACCCCACACCACGCCAAGACGGATGCGGTGATGTCAGGTGTGATGACTGTGACATCGAATGCCATCAGGTTGCCTAACTGACTTCGTCAGTCGAGACGACGCCGACGATGGAGACCTGCGGAGCAGTCATAGCGCTCGTGGTCGTGGACAGACCCGTGATCTTCGCGTGCATCCACTCGTGTCCATAGTTCAGACCCCACTGGCCGAAAATCTCGCCAGTCTCGGCAGCACCGGTCTTCGCCAGCGGCTCGTAGAAGAAGTTGCCCTTGCCGGGGACCGGCTGAAGCACGTTCTTGCAGATGCCGAGGTTGTAGAAACCGAAGGTGCCGTTGGGCTGATACCGATGTCCACCCTCAAGGAAGTTGAGGCGGCCAAACGGAGTCAGGTAGGTCGTCAGGTTCGAACCAGCGTCAGACATCGACGCGCGCTGACCCTGATTCAGGATGATCTTGTTGAGTTGGACAATCTGCTCGGCGTTGCCGATACCGACAACACCCGTCAGGCCATACGGTGACAGGACAGCGACCTTGCGAGCAAGTTCGATGAGCATGTCCGGGCCAAGTTCATCTCCACCAGCCGCGACCGCGTTGGTCGTGATGGCGGCGTTGAGGCCACGGGTCTTGTCGATGGTGTCGGGAGTCGTCGCCAGCGAATACACACCGTTGAGGATGCAATACTCGATGTCGTTGCGAATCTCTGCCGTGCGGTTAGAAATCGCAAACGCGAGAGGACTGGGGACGTTGTTGGTCAGACCTTCAAGGTTCAGGCCGGTCAGCGTCTCTGTGTCAGACATCTTGCGATAGGTGATAGCCACAGACTTCTGGAACATCTGCGTGACGTTCTTGCCCTGAGTCGGCTGATCGTAACTCGGCGTCGGGGCTGTCATCGAGGCGGTCTCAGAAATCGCGGGCTGTGATGCCGAATCGAGGGAATACTCAGCGCCAGTCAGAAACTCGCGCGAGCCAATCTGCACGCCACCGAGCCTATTGAACAGCGGGGTGCGTACATCGGTCTTGGAGAACAGGACTCCTGCGATATTGACAGGAGCAAACACGCCTGCGGTTCCGGTCGGAAGGGCCATTGGGACTCCTTACTGGGTGGGTGCGGCTGCGAGAAGCATGTCGATAGCGGCGGCGTCGTTGCCAGCAGCGACAGCGGAGCGAGCAGCGGTTTCGATGTCAACAGGAGCACCCGATGGGCTGGACGGCGGTGTTGCATTTCCGAGGAGGTCTTGCTTGACACGGTCAACCTGCAACTTCACGTTGGCCTGCGTGACCTTGATGAAATTGTCTACGACCATGTCGAAGGACTTGTCGTCCACAGCGACGAACATGGGAAGCAGGCTCTCGACTTCGGTTTCGTCCATGCCTGCGCCCACGAGTTTCTTCGTAGCGGCAAGGCTCTTGACATCCCGAGCGAGTTTAGCCTGTGCGTCCGCGATTTCCTTGCGCTGGATTTCGAGTTTGCCTGCCTCGTCTGCTTCGAGTTTGGCACGCTCGCGCTCAATCGCGTCTGCTATCTTGGTGTCGGTCTCGGCTTCCGAGGCTTTGACTGCGTTCTTACGCGCTGTCTCGGATGCGGTCGTGACGCGACGGTCGGTTTCCGCTTCGATTGCGGCCCACTGTTCGTCTGTGAAGTCTTCCTTCTTGAGCACCATGATACTCTCCTCTGAGTGTCAGGAAAGCACCCCCGCCTTATGCGGTTGCGCTTCCATCTCCTACGGTAGCCGCTCCGCCCTTCAATGAGTTCGGATCGGTAGTTTTGGATTGATTGGCCAGTTCCAATGCCTTTGCTGCATTTTCTGTCGCCAAAGTCTCCATGCGTAGTATAACATCATGCACATTATTTGTCAAACCGGCGATGTCAAGTGCGTCAACCGGAGCCATGTGTGAGGATTCCAGAATCTGGAATACCTGCGCCTTGGACTGAAGGTTGGCGGTCTTGTTGCGGTTGAAGTGGATGTCGATGTCCACGGCGTCGATACTCGACACCTCTTTGTTGACATTCAGGATATAGAGGATGACGGCAAGCGCGTCCCGCTCGGCCTGAACGAAATACGGCTCTTTGGCGCTGGCGACGAGGTCGATGTCCTGCCAGCCGTCACGCATGAAGACCGCGTCCCCTGTGTCCCCACCGCTGCCGCCGCGCGTCTTGCGGTCGGGCACGCCGACGATGACGCGCAGAGTCGCTTCGAGATAGTCCCGCATCGAGGTGCCGACATCAGCACTCATCGGCTGACTGATGAAATCAACGAACGGAGTGACGCCCGGTGGGATGTTGGCGACGTTCAGGAAGCCATTGATTGACAATTTCTTGAAGGTTGGCTCATCCAGTTCCATACCCATCGCAACGAGGATGGCGTTGACGGCCTGCTGGATGTCGTTGACACCATCAGAAGTCACAGCGTCGAGTGCGTTCATTATGGAGGTTGCTGTCTCCCAGTCCCCGAGCCGCCAGAGGTTGTTCTGGTACTCGATGATAGGCAGTCTGCCACCGAAGGAGATGTTGGTCGTGGACTTGAGTTTGAGCAAGACACCCGCAACTGAGTCCTGTCCGCCGAGCACGTCGTCCTCGAAGACGAACATCTGGGTGGGAGTGTAGACCTTGTAGAAGGTCTTGCTGCCGCTGATAGGCATTACGAGCATACTCGACGGCGCACTCTCATAGGACGTGACTGCATACGCGGGCGGAGCCACAGGATCGGTCGGATAGACGACGAAGGTGTCCTGTGGTTCGAGTCGCAGCAGTTTCAGGTGCGTGCCGTTGAGCGGGTTCTTCTCACTGAAGGTGCCACGATAGCCGACGCCACAGATGGAGCAGTCCTCGGCTATCTCAAAGTCTACGAGAGCCTTGTTCTCGGCATTCAGCGCGTTGGTAAAGTTCTCCATCTGGACACGGTACTTGCCTTTGCGGTTCGTGTACTGGATGGGTTTGCCAAGGAAGTAGCCCACGATGTCACGGGTGATGGAACTGGCGTAGTTGACGGTGATCTTGTTGTCCACGTCGGTTCGAGTCGTCTTCTCGCGCATCTGAATCGCTGGGTGCCAGCCACGCATGTACTCCTGCAACTCACGAATCTGCTGCCGGTTGTAGGAGTGCTGCGGCAGAATCCGTTGCAGGTCTTCGGCTATCGCCGTAGCGGTGAATTTGGTCAGGTCGGTACGGAGCACGCTACGCCCACTCAGCACCGCTGTCGGGATGTTGGTGATGCTCATGTCCTATCCTTCACTCGTAGGTCGTCCCATCAGGCGCTGTGAAAATTCCGTCAATTGCCACAATCGGGAACAAATTGTATTGGCCATCAGGCCTGACATAGAACGCGGCTAGCCCACTCGTCCATGCGTTAGGCTGGTTTTTCCGATACGATGGATTCAAGTCACACCCACAAGGTATCGAGGTAGCCGCGTAAGGAAGTGCGTCAAGCGGCGTGGTCAGTGTGTGACATTGCAAGGTGTGAACGTGCCCGTACATCATGCTGCGTCCGTAGACCTGTGCCGTCTTGTAGGCGTTGTGGATGTTGATGTAGGTTCCGTGCGTGCAGTATAGATGCCCGTACTTCGAGACTTCGCCGTACTGGTAGACCTTCCATCCGTTCAGATGCAGATGGTCCTCAAGTTCGATCATCCCTTGCATTTCAGGATGCTCCTCGACGTACATGTTGAGCCATTCCTCGTGGTTTCCGAGGTGGAAGACTCGCTGTACATCTTCACGCAGAACAGCATCGAGTGGGTCGAGGATGTCGGCGTTGAAGTCGGCATAGTCTCGCTTGATGCGACGACCTTCGACGATGAGGCGCTTGTTGCCGACCCAATGACTGACGGTCAGCATATCCATGTTGTCGCCACCGAAGACGAAGATGTCAGGGTCGGTGTCAGCAACATACTTCAGGATGTTCGCCCAGAGTTTCTTGTCGTGCTGGGGATGATGCAAGTCGAATACCGCGATGCCGAACAGTGTCTTGCCTGTGAGGGTTGGGGGGAGAACCGCACCGTACCACGGAAGCGTCGGATAGGTTCGTTTTGCTTCTCGAATCAACCTGCGGGCACTTCCTCCGTCGATGGCGAGTTCCTTACCAAGCATCTCTCCACTCAGATGACAGTGCGCGTTCCACCACTCTTGACTCTGCAAATCGGCCTCCTTGCTTCGTGATTGGACCTGCAAACAAGTTAGTGATTGGAGTGTACTCGATTGTGGTCGGCAGGAGTAAGGGCCACCAGATGGGCCGGATTCACGCAACTTCTGTTTGCGCACGTGTGATGGATATGATAGCCGTAGGGAATCGGGCCGTTGAATTTCTCGTAGTAGAAGCGGTGTGCTTTGAACAAACGTCCACCCACACTAATTATCCCGTAGCCGCACCAATGTGTGAGCAGCCAGTTGTGGCAACCTGTTTTCTCGTCGATAGAAACTCGGTTTGCCTTGGGGAGATGCCCGTTGTGCCCGCTGGTGTACCGCACGGGTGTACCACGAACATCCCCACGTAGGGTGTTCGATAGTTTCGCAATGTTCGTCCGCTGGCCGCAACCGCATTCGCAGAGTCCACTGGGATTAGGGCCATCGCCCAAGATGCGCCTCATCAGATACCTCTCCTATCGTAGACAGTTACTGTGGCATTTAGATTAGTACGTATCATGGCAGCGAGTCCAGCCAATGAGTCTGGTGCGTCGTCGTGCTGGTTCTTGCCGCTCATCGTGTACGTCGTCAGTCCCGAGAGGAACTGACGGTACATCGGAGAGGCGATGTAGTTGCCGTCCTCGCCTTTGGCAAAAGGATCGAGGAAGGTGAAACTCTTGATGGCTGGTGAATGCTGGATGATGCGCGTCTCTTTGCTCTTGTTCGACGCTGCTCTCATGGCAGTAATACTACATTTGTGTCCAGTTGCCGCCACGAGTTTTGCTACATCTCGCCCGTAGAAGTCGCCACCGTTGTTCGCCTCAAAGACTGCACGCCCGATGTTCCAACTGACGAGTTTGCCAGCCACCATCGGCTCTGTGACCTTGTAGTCTCCCTTCAGGAAGACCACATCAACGATGACTGGCGGGTCGCTGCCCCATTGGTACGCGATGGGGAGCGCAAGGAAGTCGTCTCCGCCGAATGCCACATCACAGAACGCGAAGCGGTCGTCGGGCGGGTGTTCCATATCCACAGAGTAAGTGTACTTCAACTCGTCAGCGGGGAACAGGAGACCGGCGCGTTCGATGGGCTGCTGCTGATAGACACATTGCCAAGTGACTTCGTCTTCGCGCTTTCGCAATTCCCGATAGTAGTCAGTTGAAAAGCCGACACCATAAGGATAGTCGAAGTTCGATTCATCAGTTATCGGGTCGAGGGCAGGAAGAATGATGACCTTGCAGCGAGGGTTGTCTGCGTTCTGGGCTTCGACCCAACCCATCGGGTCGTGAATCGACCAGCGGGTGCCGATGTGGACTTCCTTGCAACCCTCTTTCTTGCGCGAGTAGACGTTGGTGACGAGTTTGTCCCGCAGCATCAGCAGGCGGTTCGGGTTCAGCGCCTCCTCGATGTCGCGTACCAAGTCGTCACAGTAGAGCAACTGACGAGCCTCAGTCGCGCCGGTCAGTGAACCGTCGATGGCGCGGCAGGTGATGGTCTTGTACTTGCGTGTGGCGGTTTTGCCGTCATCACGGAAGTCAAGTGTCAGGTCGTCCGCGCTGACATTGACAAGGTCCAATTGAGGGAAGATGAGTTTGTAGTTGTACTCTGAATCCTCGTAGACCTCCTTGATGCCCGTGTGGAACATCTTGGTAATCTTCTCGGCATAGCCCGTTGCGAGGATAGGCGAGTCAGGATTGCGACCGGCAACCCATGAGACGAAGAACAATCCGAGGGAAGTTTTACCAATTCGAGGAGGGGATGAGAGTTCGATGATGTCGTACTTGTCGTTGACCATCATGTCGGTCAGTGCATCAACCGCCTCACGAAACACCTTCATGCGAGGCTGATAGAACCGAGACTTCGCGTCACGCTTCCACTCAAGCGCGGTCAGGAAGTCATGGAAGTTATTGGGCGCGCGGGTGATGTACGCCCGTTCAAGCGCTTTGTAGACATCCAGTTTCTCAGCAGTCTGAGCATGTGTGGACATGAAGGGAATGCCGAGCGCGATGACGCGAGCAGCGATGTCGTCAGCGGGTGCCTTCGCTTTGACGAACATGTAGCGCAGCGCATCACCCGCCATGATGCGGTCATAGGCACTGCGCGTATCGTTGTCGAGTATTGCCGCGAGCGCGAAACCATCAGGGGTTGTCGTCATGTGTCCTAGTATACACTATTTCCGGCTAAAAAACAAGATTCCCCGGAAAATCCGGGGAATCTATGCCTTCTCGACTATGAATCAGAGTTCAGTCGATACCGCAGCCTCAGTGTCCTGATAACCACTCCTGCGTGCTACGAGGGTCCAAACGCTGCCCACAGGCAGTTCGTAGGAGAAGTCGCCGTCCGCGTCGGCAGAGAACTTGTAGACTGCGTCCCCTGCGAGATAGACTGTCACTACACCGTAAGGCATGACTCGTCCGAGAGCAAATCCGTCTGTGCCTGCGGTGGCAGAAGTAATGACAATACCTTCTGCGAAAGTTGCGGAGCCATATGCTCCAAAGCCATGCTCGGTTGTGAGGTCAGCATTGACCACAGAGGAGATGGCGGCACGCTCGATGGAATCGAGGACTGTTGGATTCACAGTGACGGCGGGCGCAGGAATGGCTGCGATGGCCTCAGTCACGGGCGTCATATCCACAAACGAGGAGATGGCGAGTACTGATGCTTCCTTTGCCAGAACCGTCGAACCCTCGATGACGGACAGCGTCGGGATTCCTGCAACTTCGAATGCGGCCACAACATCAGATGCGATGAGCGCTATATCCACAGAGGCGGTCGCGTTGACTGATCCGTCAGAGTTCGTCGCCAACTTGTTCGCAGGCGTGGCGAGGATGGCAGCCGCTACGGTTGCAGCGGACGGAGCCGCTGCCGGGAGTGCGGAGACGATGGCGTTCTTGTTCGTAGTCGCGTTCGCTTCTGTCGCCAGTCCTGTGAGAGCGGGTGGCGCGGTGTACCCGCTTGTGGCGAGCCGCGTGGAGGTTGCAACATCCACCCGCGCAAGTTCGGTAGCGAGTTCGTTGCGGACAGCCGTCGCATTAGCGGCAGGAGTAGGCGCAGCCGCGACCATGTTGGAGGCGGTGCCCGAGAAGCCCGTTTTGTTGGTGAGTGTCGTCACAGTGTCCACGAGTGTGACTCGCGCGACTGTATCTGTCGCAGGATCGAAGTCGTGCAGGCCGCTGATCGCAGCGGGCAACGTCGTCCCCGTGTCCTCAAGTATCAAGTCCACGTTGCCGTCGATGGTCGCAACGGCAGCCATGAGCGCGGTGTCGTCGTACGCGTCTCCGCCCCCACCCTCGCCAGTAGGTGCGTTCTCTAGCGCGCTCGCGGTGAGGTGAACATCCGTCACTCCACTGTCAAGCAGACTGGTCAGTATTCCGACAGAGCCAAGACTGTTGTTCGCGGCATTTGCGAGCGCGGAGGCTGCGGTCTCGTTCTCCGCCACAGTCTCTCCCCACAGCGCGGTAGCGAGGTCGCCGGGATCGGTCGCCGCGATGATTGGTGAAAGTCCAGCGATGCCCGTCAGCACATCATCCTTCGCATGGTCGTAACCCGCGTCTAGCAGGACGGTGTCGATGGCGGGGTCGAAGGTGGAGACACCCGAGAGTGACGTGATGGCGCTGTTCGTACCGCGCATGTCGGTGTTCGTTGTGGTGGTATCAACCAACGTGACACGCGCGATGGTACGAGTCTGTACTTCGTCGGCTATCGCGTCTGCTGTGATCATCGTAGGCGCAGCGTCGGGGAGTGCGGCGATGACTTCATCGGCTGCATCCGCGACATTCGTTGCCGTGGCAATACCTGTGAGTGATGTGATGGGATTCGTCGGGATGGCATTTACACTTGTCTGTGTGGCCGCAGTCTTGGCCGCGTCGTATGCGGAGGTGAGTGTGGCACCCGTGACGGCGGGGATGCTCGTGACTGCCTTCGTACCCGCGCCCCACACGGCTGTCGCAGCGGCGACAGGAATAGCAGCATCACTGATTGCGGTGTCGCACGCCGCGTTCACGTCTGCGTCGGTCGGGAGTGCGGCGATGGAGGCCGCCGTCGCAACACCCGAGAGGTCGGCGTTGGTGATGTCGGTCAACTTCTTGCCGACCGTACCTGTAGTGATATGGCCCGAGAGCAGATTGTCAAGCAGCGCGGTTGCGTTCGCGTCGGCTGTCGGGGCAGCGGCTATCATGTTCGACGCAACCATCGAGTCGCCCGCCTTTGCGGGTGCGTAGTTCGGCTGCGAGGCGGCGAGTGTCGCAGTGGCAGAGGGCGCGGTATAATTCGCAGCCAACAGTGGCGTCGTCGGGATGGCCGCAACGCTCGTCTGAAGTTCATCAACATCAGTCTGAACGTCGGTAAGCATGGCGGCAGTTGCAAGTGCAGCCACGGACGGCGGGGCTGTGTAACCACTCGTAGCAAGGCGCGTTGACACAGCAGCATCGACGCGACCAAGTTCCGTAGTGAGTTCAGTGCGAACGGCGGCGGCGACTGTCGCCGCTGCCGGTGCGGTTCCGTTGTTTGCGTCTGCGACACCCTTGCCGACCGTGCCAGCGGTCGTGTGACCGGACAGAGCCTCGTCGCAAATGGCGTCAGCGATAGCACCGACAGTCGGGGGAGTGCCGTTGTACGGAGTGACACCCGCGACGGTCCCGACGACGTTACCGCCGACGTTGCCCGTGACCGAGCCGACCGCGCCCGTCACGCTTGCAACCGTGCCCATGTTCGAGCCAACGGCGGCGGGAGACGCGGGCAGGTTGTCAGTCTTGGCCTTGACCGCTGCCGTGTCCGTCTTGACGGCGGGCAGGTCGGTGTCGTGAATGTTGTCCACAACAGCCTTGAGCGCAGGCAGGTCGGTCGCGTGAACGTCGCCGATGTTCGTCACGATTGTGTCGAGCAGCCCGAGATGCACGAATGACGCGGGTACTGCCTTCACGTCAGCCGTACCCGTGGTGGAGAACACCGCGATAGGCACACCGTCTGCGCCCATCGTGTAGGGAGCCTTGTATGCCCCGCCGCCTATCTCGGTGACGGTCGCTGTCGTGCCCGTGGTGTCGTTGGGCGACTTCGCGTTCGCGTCGGTAATCTCCCACACTTTCGCGGTCACGGTCAGCCCCGTAGCGGCTGCTCCCGACGCGACGAAATGGGCGATGAGCACGCCCGCCTGCCCAGCCTTTGCGTACATGGTCATGCTCCAATCAGGTTGAGCAAGCCGCGAGATGTGCGGGTGATGACGGCGTAGTTACTCGCCGTGTAGAACGACCCGCCCGTCGAGTATGTCGTGTCCACGCTGTTCGTGGCGTACATGCGCCAGTAGTAGAGCGTCCCCGGCGTCAGTCCCGTCATGCCAGCGGTGAACGCGCCAGTCGTGCCACTCGCGGTGGCGTGAGAGCCAGCCGTGGTCGGGTTCGCGCTCGTGCCCCAGCACACGCCGCGCTCGGTGATGGTCGCGCCACCGTCTGCGGTGACGTTGCCGTTACCGGTCGCGGTGGTGGCGGTGACGGAGGTAGGCGCGGAGTCGGTGACGGTAGGGGCGGTTGCAAACGCTTGTTCTGCCGTCCACGTCAGCCAGCCGTCACCGGGGAACGAGGTCGTGCGACAGGAGTAGTAGGTCGCCTTTATCCAATCGGCGCTGCGGGCGACGTTGGATACGCGCACCTCGTCGATGGTGTTGTCGAAGTAGTATGTCGGCGCATCAGAGTAGGTGCCTATGGCGGGGTGTGGATTTATACCGGTAGCAGCGTGCGCGGTGTAACTGTTGGTCCCAGCCGCCGCGCCGTTCTGGTAGAGCACCATGCCCGCCGTGGACGAGAGTGTGCCCGCAAGGTGGTACCAAGCGCCATAACTCACGCTAGAAGAGGAGTTTACCTGCGTCCAACCACCGCTGTAGATGCCAAACTGTGGTATTGCGGTCGAGGCATCGACTAGCAGTCGGAACCATGAACTCTCGGAGTAGACCGGACTTTCGCCGCTCCCACCGCTCCACAGGCCCCAGCCCTCGATGGTGGAGTTGGCGAGTTGGTTGGCGATGCTTACTTGAGGCCCGAGCAGGTACTTCCCCGCCCCTGTGACACGTCCGTGGCTCACGACACCCCACCCATCGGTCGTGCCACCCGTATCGGTCAGGGGGTGCGAGCCGAGCGAGTCCGTCGCCTGTGGTGACGAACCCCAATCGTTGCCGCCGAGATGCCACACGGAGAGGTAGCCGTTGCTCCACACCGTTGCAGCGGCGTCTTGGTCTGCGCCGTTCGGGTCGTTGCCATAAGCGACGTAGATGTCCGTCGTGGACGAACCAGTAAGCGTCGGCACCCGCACCCAGTAACTAGCGTTGGCGGAACCGTCGCAGAACTCAACCTCGTAGGGCAGGTTTGTCGTCTTGTCAGAGGCAAAGAACTGGACGCGTTTCCCCGTCGAGTTCGCGGAGATGAAGAAGTGCGTCCGCTCGCCCGAAGTCGGCCACGACGCGGAGTTGACGACGACCGCGACCGGGAACGCGGAGAGCGTCGAGGACACGCCCGCGAGCGTGGTGGAGACGGTCAACTTCTTGGAGTAGGTGAACGCGGAGAAGGCAGAGGCCATCTAGCCCACCTCCGCGTGTCCGCGTGTGATGTTCATGTGCGGACTCCTTCGGGTGGCTAGGAAACGGTGATGCGGGCGATCCCAGCGGCGTCGAGCGTGATGCCGAGGTCGGCAAATAGAAGTGTGCGCCTACCCCTACGCACTGACGATGCCCCGTAACGCGAGACCCTTGATGCATCGCCGCCCATGTTCCTGAAACTAGCAGCCGTTCTCGATGTCGTCAACGTCGTCCATGACGGGCGGGATAACCGGAGGCATCCCACTCTGAGTGGCAGTACTCGTGTTGAAGAATGCCATCAGGGTCGCTGCTACGGTCATCACACGGATGATTGTGTCGGTCAGCGTAGTCATCTGCTCGGCGGTGACGATGTTGAAAGCGAGCAGAGCGGCGGCTACCGCACCGACGACGCCATAGATGGCCTTGCGCCGTACAGGAGTGAAGAATGCGAGAAACTTCTCGAACATGGCGACCTCCTAAAGTCTGCGCCCATTATACCACAGGACGACTTCTGAGTCTATACGATACGCGGGTCTGTGAGTAGACCGGCTGTCTTCATCCGTAGCGCCGTAGCGTGGTCGATTTTAGATTTTGCTGGATAGACCTTGCCATCCATCGTCACAGCGATAGCGAGGGTTACAGGATAGGTTATCTGCGTTGGTTTGGATTCAGGACGGAGGTTGATACCAAGCGATGCCCATTTTGTCCTCATGTATGCTTTGATTTGTTCATCAACGGACTTCGCGCCGTCCACCGAACCCCGGACATGCGCTCGGTCATGGGGATATTTCCGGTAGAAGAACAGTGTCTCAGGAACGACATGCACACCGTAGCCCGCGTGTGTCGCGCGCACCCAGAAGTCCCAGTCTTCATAGCCATCACGCATCGCCTCGTCATACCCTCCAATCTTCTCCCAGATGGCTCGCTTGTACAGCGAGCAGCACATGATGTGATTCTTGTGAACAAAATCCTGCCATGTGGGGTTCGCCTTCGGGGGTGCCCACCGACGAGTCTCGGAACCGAAGGTGTCAAGAACCGCTGACACTATATCGCTTTTGCCTATCATCTTCTCGATGTATTCAGGAGCGAGTTTGTCATCAGCATCAAGCGTGGCAACCCATGTCCCGGTGGCGGCTCGAATACCGATATTTCGGGCCGCAGACACACCCCGATTCGGTGTGATGATGGTCGTCACCGCATCTCCGTATGGCGCGGTGATTTCTGCGACATTCCCAAGTGTCGAGCCGTCGTCCACCACGATGATCTCGTGGGGTGGGATGGTCTGCGCTAGTGCGCTGTCGATAGCCTCACAGAGATAGCCCGATTGGTTGTAGCACGGGATGATGATGGAGACGGAGTCGTGGAGAATGGGGTTCCACGAGTGTGCCCAGTGATGCACCGCATAGGTGTCCGGCCCGATACACTCGGGCGTGAAGGTCTCTGTGTAGAGGTAGGGATAGAAATAGGTGCGAGGATAGACGCGGACATCCTCGAACCATGTCGGTTTGGTCAATTGGTGCTGCCATCCCCGCCGCCGCAGGAGTTCAGTGAACATGCGCGGTCCAGTCTCATTCTCGACTTGTGGATGGTCGAGGGGGAAGGTATCCATATATGCCATGCACTCAGCGAGGAATGGATGACCTTTCTCAGCACCGAATACGGCGCACCCGAGCCATTTGTCTTCCTCAGAACCGACAAAACACTCGTCATGCCGCAGTTCATCAAAGGACTGGATGGCTTCCACGTCCACATCGAAATAGAAGCCGCCCTGTTCGTACACGGCCTGACACCGCGCATAGTTGCTGGCAAGGACATTGTTTCCCATCGCCAACGCCGCGTCTATCCACGGGTTGTGCGAGATGTTGTCAAGACCGAGCACCACTATCTCGTAATCGGGCATGATACTGCGCCATGTCGCAAGCATTGGCTCGAACTTCGCGGGCATCGGTTTGTCTGAAATCCATGTCGTGAAGATTCGCTTCGGAATCACGGCAGTATCACTCCATCTTTGGTCAGATGTCCACAGACACACCCGAAATCCACCCGTAGCGGACGCAACTGCCACGTCAACTCTCGACTTACAGCCCAAGGACTCGACTCATCTAGAAATGCTCCCGAGTACGCTTCGCCGGTCGTGAGGAGACAGCCGAAGCCACAGCCCTCGACCTCAGCGATACCTTCGCCCATCTCCTGCATCGGATAGAGCACCGGACGCTTGATACCCCGCTGAATCGTCTCGTGACGGCCTATCTGGACGCCTGTAGCGTGCGGACCAAGCGCTGAGAGACGAGAATAGATGTCTGGCGGCACGAGAATGTCGTCTTCGAGACACAGCAGCGGGCCGTCAGGCACGAGGGTCTGCATGTAGCGTGCAATCGCGCGTGCGCGCGGACGCCGCTCGATTCTGTCCTCTGGTGGGTACGGATTCATTGTCAGATAGGTACGGACGCGGAATCCGGCGTCATACAGGTCAATCTCCCACTGAGCACAGCCCGGAGCGTCGATGACGAGGATAACAGGACAACGCGGAATGTCTGAAGCGACGATGGCCTCGACTACCGCCTTGCGAGTCCAATCCTTTATCACCGGCAATAGTATGGTGAGCATGTGACTCCTTTCGCTGCGCCCATAATAGCAGAAAACTGCTCGCAAGTCGAGAAACTTCTTGAATCTGGGTGTTTTGTGTGCTAGACTGACGGTAACGCCCACGAAAGGGGAGAGATGTCAGACCAGATTGGGTTCGTCAAACTACCGTTCGCCCGTTTGGTGCTGTGTGCGCGCCATATCGGGTCACAGGATAGCAATGCGTGCCCACCGGGGACGCGAGCATGTTGGATCAACCGGAATCTCAGGCCATTTCTCACCGGTGACGCTGTCGAGAACGAGTGTGCCGAGTGCTGGCTGCACTTTTTCGTCGCGGGGGACTGAAATGAACCCTCACGGCACCTGTTTCGACTGTTTGTGGTCCACCCATCACCTCGAAACTGATTTGAGCGGTGATTGGGATGTCTGGCGCTGCTGGAAAGATCCCGGCTGTCCCATCGTGCGGCTCTCGACGGTACGCCTCGGTATCGAACCACCCGCATGTGAGTGTCATCTGAAGGAGAAGCAGCCCTATGCCCACATATGTCCTTAGATGCGCCGAGTGCGGCTGGAAGTGGGAGGAGCAACGCCTGATACGGGATGTCGATGCTCCCGCTGTGTGCAAGAACTGCGGAGGCGAGGGTAAGGTCATCATCAACTTCGCGCCGTCACTCCCGTGGTATCCCGGCTCAGAAAGGGTGCTGAAATCGTGAGAGGAAACTTTATGCCAGAGAGCAATACGAACAGCGGAATGGGCTGTTTCCCCGTCCTGTTCTTGATATTCCTCGTTCTCAAACTCACCGGACTCATCGCATGGTCGTGGTGGTGGGTTTTCGCTCCTCTGTGGATGCCTCTTGTCCCCGTCGCGCTCGTATTCCTGTGGATTCTCTGTGCGCGTATCGTGTCCGGACGGGTGTTCAAGTGAGCACGGAGACACGAGTCGTGGACCCCGATACAGGCGGCGAAAAAGGCGCGAAACTCGCCCGATTCGACCTGATACCCACCGGTCCATTGTGGCAACTCGCTGAGTGCTATGGACGGGGCGCGACCAAGTATGAGCCACGGAACTACGAGCGGGGCTATCTGTGGTCGCTATCGTATGCCGCCGCTCAGCGGCATCTCAATCAGTTCTGGGCTGGCGAGGACATCGACCCCGAGACAGGAACGTCGCACGTCATCGCTGCTGCATGGCATTGTTTCGCACTGGCGCTTTTCATGGTCACACACCCCGAGAAAGACGATAGGAGCAAGCATGAACTGTGACCCGCTCGCTAATGTCCCCGTAGCCCCCTGCAAGACGGTCATCGCGCTCGACGGCGACCCGCTGGACTGGCCACTTCAGGATAGACCGGTCATCTATGTGGCGTCGTTTTACACAGCAAACCCCGCGCAGGGTATCGCCAACGCGGTGGATGCGTACAAGGCGCTGCTGGAAGTTGGATACATTCCCGTGGTTCCGCATGTCAACATTCTTCTCGACATGCTCGCGCCGAACACTCCCGACCATTGGTACTCTTATGACAAGGCCATTCTCGCCCGCTGTGATTTCATGTATGTCTGCCCAGACTATCTCACCGCGCATTCGGCTGGTGTTCTCAACGAGATTGCGTTTGCCACCAAACACGGAATCCCGATTCTGTACGACATAGTGCCCGCCGTTGACAGGTACACGCAATGATAGCCTCTGCCGGTGACGGCCACATCTATCGTGTCCGTCTCAATGGACGGGACGTGAGCAATCACGCTACTCGTGCCATCTCTTTTCTCGGGTATGGCAAGGTGTGGTTGTATCACTATAGTCTCGCCACCCACAGATTGCGTCACTACACCCAATGGGGTCGAGTAACAGTGAGGAAGTTGACATGAGTGAAGTCCTGCGAGTTATCACGGAGAGCGGCACCTATTACGATTTCTGCGACAACATGACTCGTGTCCGCCGTACCGCCGTAACCCCGAGCGGGGCGCTGCGCCGTGACGGGGAGTGGCTGGCCACCCAAAGCCTCGGTGTGGGGATAGGCAAGCCGATGATGCTCACCCTCGAACCGCTCGGCAACTGCATAGAGACGCGCCGGTACACGACACCGGTCGTCAGTATCGAGACGGTCGAAGATTGCTGACAGTGAGACAAAGCGACCCCGTGACTGCGAATAGTCACGGGGTCTTTTGTGTTTGGGCGCGAGGCTACTTGACCGCAGCCTTCTTCTTACCCTTCGCGGTCTTGGTGCTGGCAGGGTCGCGCTTGCCACCCTTGACGAACGGAGCGGCCTTCTTACCGGCAAACTTGGTCTTCGCCATCGTCGGTCCTTTCGTCGAGGGGTTCTAGAATCTGTCGATGGTCTTGCCGTTGTCGCCTATCACGAACACCGAACCGAACCGCGCTAGGCAACTCCAACACTCTCCGGGATTGCCCCCGAGGTTCACAGTCACGAGCCACATGACATAACCCGGACCCACTGGATTCATGTTGATGTCGTCGCCCTCGGCGGGAAGGAAGTCTCGGGCCACATAGTCTGGGCGAGGGTGGTTCTCATCGACCAGAATCTCGCTGTACTCGTACTCATCGACGCCTGACCGCACAAACCATGCGAATGGCGTGTGTGCGCGTTCATTCCGAATCTTGAGAATCATACCCTATCCCCTATCTGTCTGAGTGCTCTGTCTGCCTGCTACGCGCTCTCGCGCGGTGGTGCTATGATAGCGGGAGCGGACGGGATGCACCCCGCGACCCGCTCCCGGCCTCGGAGTCACCGAGGACTTATCCGGTTTCGACCCTGCGGTCAACCGGGGGCCGCTGACTGGGCGGCAGACGATCTAGCGTCGAGTCAGGGGCGTTGTACGCCAAGCCGACCCAACATGATTCGACAGTATAGCACTGGAAAATCGAGGTGTCAAGTGGCAGACCGCGTAGGAGTCGAACCCACATTGCGACGGTTGGGGCGTCGTGTCCTGTGCCATTGAACGAGCGGTCTGTGTGCTCGGTGGGGGACTTACGGGGGCTATCCGTCGCCGTTTGTGGCACACCCAGTCACCGAGCAGTTTTGTCCTCGGCCCCTACTGACCCGCAAGGGTCTCCACTACCAAAGGACGTGCGGCTGAGGCATACTCGCCGCTCCACCCCGCCTGTGTGCGCCCACCTACGGGGGATTTCGAGGAGTAGTATAGCACTACTGAGGCTCGGTGTCAAAGGGTAGGTACAACAAGGTTCAATATGCAAGTCCATATTGAACCTTGGTGATTAGAGGTGCAATCATGTTAGTGATTCGTTGGTCAGCAGAGGGGGATACTATCACCCAAAGTGGGTGTTTGGACTGGGGAATACCAACGGGAGTATTCAGATGGATAGCGACGTATCCAGATGGATAGAGGTGTGACTGAAGAGATAGCGCACTAGCCTTTTTGTAAAATGCGATTCGGCGAGGGGCCGACAGCCTGTGTCATAAGATGTGCTGATATAGGGGAGGGGTAGTGGTTATACATTGACAATCGTAGAATGTATAGACAGGGGTGCATTATGCATCCTACCTATCTGCCATGCCATTACAAAAAACATGCCAACTATGCAAGACTAGGGGTATGAACAGACAAACGGCGCATGAGAATATCATGCCAACATACGCGCATACAGGCATGGGATATACTACCATATACTGCACTACTGCATCGCTTTATTGTGGTGCAGTTTAGTACGTCATCACTCTACTGTGGTGCAGTGTACAGGGCTGGGCACACGATATACCCGTATGTGCATACCCCTAGGACGCGTCCTAGTGCTCTGTACGGCGCGCTATCCTATGCAAGCCATAACTACTAGTGCGCTAACATTCTAAGGTCTGCCAAGAATCATGCCAAGTATGGACAAAGCATAGGATGTTGCCATATCTACACATGATTGTGTGCATATAGATCGGGGATGCACACAACAAACTACATAACATGCACACACGTTCTACACACGATGCACACAGTATGCACATACGCGTCGGGCAGACTACTTAGTAAGCGCACATGCGCCCAGTCTAGTACAGGAAGGAATTACCATGTTTGATACTACAGGTTCGGACAATCGCAACAAGCAGCACAATCGTACGTTTGCGGACGTTCACGCCGACACGCTCACGAATGGCGGCGGCACGTTCGATATCGCAACGCTCGAATCCGTGTCATTCGCTGACGGGTACATTGTCGGCGTTGGGAATCTGGGCATCGAGACTGAGGCTCAGTTTACCATCGGTCAGTTAGGCTACATCGTAGATCGTGCGCGTGTGTGCGGCGTCACTGGTCTATTCGGAACGTGGATAGACGGGGAAACCGTTTACGTTGACCGCGTCGTGTACACGCCATTCGACGTGATAGCACGCGAACTACAGCGCATCAGCTCAGAACTTTGCGTGTACGACTGCAAGGCCGGGGAATCCATCGACCTACTTGCGGGGGAGTAACTATGCCAACGCTACCACGCGACGAAGCCGGAAGCCTGATTATCTATTCGTGGCCGGGCGGATATCCGGTCTACTACATCACTGCGGACGGTGGCACTTTGTGCCCTGCGTGCGCGAGGGATGCAGAATTGCAGGGCCTCACGAACGACCCGCACGACCCGCAGTGGCACATCGTAGCAGTGGATGTGAACTATGAAGATGCTTTGCTGCTTTGTGATGATTGTTACGAACCGATAGAATGCGCCTACCCGCCCGACGAAGAAGGGAACGACGACAATGCGAATCAGTAACTACTCCGAGGTTAGGGACGCGCTACATGCTCGTGAGAGTTTCACACACAGGTCGTGCTACGCGGTACGCTACGACCCAGACATCTTCACGGGTGGGAGTTTCGGCCAGCGGCGAGAATATCGCGTGTGGTCGTACGCTACGCTCGTGCTTGTCTACAATCTCGACGCGCACCGGGTAGTCTACTTCGACAATCGACAGTGCTCTCAGACTACATCTCGTTTGCAAAGCATGATTCGTGCAGCGTTCCCAGACGCGACGGGAGGTAACAACGACAGAGCACTCTACGAATTGCAGCGTCCGTAGCCTGTACGCGGCGCATAGGGCACAGACTCCGGCCTGTACCCCTTGCGCTACGCACGAGCGTAGCAGACTAGCAGGAGGGTAGAATCATGTCGAAGTTTCCTAGCGCGTTCTCGGAAGAACTCTACCAAGACACACCCGACGAGGAGCATGGCTCCTCTGGGGATGGTATCGGCTGGGCTGGTATGTATCGGATGGACGGCGCGCGCGACAAACGCCTGTCCTATGGCGCAGCGTGGATAGTGCTCGTGGAAGGGACGGATGGACTTGTTGAGTGCTTCCGCTGTTCGTCTGAGACACAAGCGCGTCTGCTTGCGTCCAGTTATGACTGCTGAGAGGGGTTACAATGCGCCGAATGACGCGCAAGGAGTACCGCGCCATGCTATCCATTCGTAAGGCTGTGCTAGCCTCTCAGAGGCTCACAGCGGCAAAAGGAGTAAGCCATGCACGAGGATGAATCGCGGGAGTTCTGGCGTGGCGTGACGTGGACTCTGTTGTTCGTGTTCACAGTCTACATCGGTGTTATCCTTGTCGGTATAGTCTACGCGACAATCGTTGGCCTACTGTGAGCACGGGAGGTAAGAAGATGGAAAGCACTCGCGTTGTGTTCCGTCGCTTCTCAGACGGTGAGGTCATAGCCTTGTTTCCTGAGCAAACGTGGTACGACTCGCAGCGGGATACTGTAGATTCGTACCTGCACATCGGACAACATGGCGCAGCGTCATACAGTTACGTCATCGCTCACACTCGCCCGGCTACCCGTGATGAATATCTCGACTTGGCTCTCGAACTCACTCGCATCGGCTACGACTTGCACGTCGCAAAGCGTCGGTGACTACTCCCTAAACACACCGTCTTCACCTTGCGTCAAGAGCACTACTCTCTCTGCCATCTCCTCGGCTGTGGGTTCGCTCGTGTTGTTGTCAACTACCACTGTGACCTGCGTCTTCTCTACGATATCGTAGAGCGCCTTCTGAGAATGGAAAAATATGAGAGGGTTTAGTGCGCTATTCCATGCAGCGTGTTCCATGAAGGAGCGTAGCGCTTCCTTGCACACTCCGAACGCTACCGACCGGGAATCCTCGCTCCCTGCTCTCTCGATCTGGCTCATGCGCGCCATAGTGACGCCATTCCATAGCGCCCAGCATCCTATGGTCGGCGGTATCTTGTTCTCGAATGACCACGAGAGGAACGCATCCATTGCGACATATGTGTCGGCCTCGGTCGCCGGGAGCCGGACGTGCTCGCATCGTGCCACAAGGTACTGTATCGCCGCGAGTCTGTGTCCCTCATCTTCGAACAGCTTGTTGGGAGATATATCCAGATTCCGGGTAGTCTCCAAACGGTGCGCTATAAACGGTGATACCATCGGCTCGTCGGGATGGGTCGCATACCTCACCAGTGAGTCGATCACCTTCTCTTTGCTACCCGAGTCAAAGGGATGCTTCGCAAGCTCCTGCTCTCGCGTCATGCGGCCCGGTGGCCGTCCCAGTCGTTTCCCGGTCTTGCTGAATGTCGTCATGCAAAGAAGTATAGCACACAACCCTTGCGCTGGCAAGCCCTCATCCCTGTCAACTTCTGGTAATAGTGCCTCTGACCTGCTAGACTTTCCCGTTCTGGGCTATCTTCCATATCCACATATGTTTTTGCCATTCGTGCCGACCTGCACGAATACACCCCCAGACCACATATCTCTATCTATTCCATCAGAGTGCCCTACAAGGCCTATCTCTCTACTACTCTAATCTCCTTTTAGCCCTATAGGAGCAACAGCTAAAGAAAACAGAGATGTTCCCGTATCACCGACTTTATGCAGGCCACAGCCCCGCTCTAAAGAAAGCAAAACTACCCTTATTCTTGCTATATCGGGCGAAAAGTGCTATACTTGGAAACAGAAGAAATATCACCGACAGAGAGGTTCGCCATGTATATGCGTCTGGTACGCTGCGAGTCGATACCCCCTCGCAGGACTGTGAAGCGAAGCAAAGAGGCCCCCGATGCACAGTACAGACAGAACGGGACGCGTATCAGATTCTCCGGGTATGAGCCGCTTATCCGAGAGTTTCAGCGTGGCAGCGACATCACGGCACGCGTCTACTTCTCCGAGGGCCACCCGGATACCATCTATCATGGACTCAACTCGGCGTGTCACGACATGCCCGCACCAGAGATAGATGTTGTGTCACGGGGTACACGGATATACCTGACACGGGGGACCGACACGGACAAGCAGACACGCACCGAGCGCCGCGAGGCCGTGCGTGAAGCGTTGCTCCTGTTCGACACGAGCGGCCAACGCACCGGCCCCATCGAGTGTGCGCCGGCCGACTTCCCCGCGCTGTATGGACTGTTCCAGCGTCAGCGCACAGCGCAGGGGTTGGGGAACATCCGAGTCAGCAGAAGCGCGGACGGCGCGGGCATCATACTGAACAATACGATGATCGAGAAGTAGTGGTTGACAATAGCGCACAATGGGTGTAGCATCGTATCAGTAGGACACAGACACATCGACAACAGGAGGCACACAGTATCATGGCACACGCTACGAGGCAGGACACAATACCCGTTCAGGCCACGACCAAGAGTTTCACACTGGTCTTGACACCCGAGGAGACCCGCGCACTCATGCGCGTGCTCTCGGCTATCGGGGGCGACCTCTCAGGACAGCGTAGGCACATCGAGACTATCCATGACTCACTCCTCGACGCAGGGGCGGCATTCGAGGGACTCGATAGTGAGATCAAAGTAAGCGGTTCACTCTATCTGGACAACTGACTCATTCACCGGACAACAGGAGGCTTTAGAACATGAACGATTTTGCGGGACGCGATAGTTTCGACTCACGGGACGTGCAGGACAGGATAGACGAACTGGAAGCGCTTGAGCCTGACGACGACCCGGACGCCGAGGCTATGGACCCGGACGAGGCCGAGGAACTCACAGAACTTCGCACTCTCAGTGACGACGCCGGGACAAGTGAGTGGTGCGATGGTATCACCTTCATCCGTGACGATACCTTCGAGGACTATGCACGGGAACTGGCCGAGGAGACCGGAGCAATCCCTGACGACATATCGTGGCCCGTCTACTGCATCGATTGGGAGCGGGCAGCGCGTGAACTTCAGATGGACTACTCGTCCGTGTCGTTCGGTGGCTACGACTACTTCTATCACTACTGAGGAGGCTTAGATAATGGCACTCGACCAGCGCGACCTGTTCCACGACGGAACAGCGGGCCGTGCTCGTGACGAAACTCGCCGCACTCGACCGGCAGGAGGCATAAGGTGAGCATCAAACAGGACGCGCTCAACGTCGCGGTATCCGAGGCCAAGCGATTCCTCATTCTCGCGGAAATCGCTCGCAAGGATACGACACATTGGTCCTCCCCCGCGCACGCGGCAGTCAAACGTAGCAGCATGGACCTGACTCGCGCGCTCGCTGTCTTGCGGAAGTGATGATGTGAAGTCTAGCATCCTCTGCCACCGTTGCGGGTTCCCCGTCAAGCGTGGTGCTGTGCCGTTCATATGGCACACAGACGAAACCGCGTCAGGCATGGCAGCATTCTGCTCAGTGTTCTGCTTGGAGACTACCATCGGTAGACCCTACCCTGATCCTCCCCGGTCGGCGCTCGTCGCCGCTGAGGACAGGAAACACAACAAGGAGGCGTGACATGGACGACTGCCCTTGGTTCCCATGTGGGGGCGTGGATTGTTGCATATACGGCGACCCTGAGTGTGAGGACTTGCCGGACCGTGATACCGACGAGAGTGAGGACGATGGGTTGGACTACTCACTCTCGCGTCTGCCTGAATCTGAACTGGGAGGGTGGTAGAATAATGACGCACCTTCTTACTCGATACTTGGTGTTCTGTTTCGGTCTGTCCGTCGCACTCAACGGCGTGGTATTCCTCCCGCGAGGGTGGATGATGGGCGCGATTATCGGGATAGGCTCTGGAATCGCGGGACTTGCTGTGTTCGACAGGAAGGGGTAGCCATGCCAAGCCGACTGTTAGTGGTGCTGTGCGCGTTCGGTTCGAGTCTCGCCGTCTGGTGTTTCGCAGCGGGTTGGGGACTGGTATTCGCAGGGTTCGCCGTGTTCATGGGCCTGCTTACTCTCGTGCTGGGAATGGATGTAGCGCGATGAAGCGCTACGCGCTCGTCCTCGCTCTCGCGTTCATGCTCTCACCACTCGTCGCTCAAGCCTTGCCGCACTACTCGCAGGCGTACACGAGAGCGGCTATCAGGACTGAGGCGCGGCGCGCGCGCTACGGCCCCATCAACACGGCTGCACTCCTCGACCTCGCGTACCACGAGTCTCGGTGGCACACCTGGTCGAGCAATCACGGGCACTACCTCGGCACATTCCAGCTTCACAATACGATGTGCAAGGGCAAGCCGTGGTGGTCGCCCGCATGGAATACAAGACGGGCTGTCACATATATCCGAGCAAGATATCGTAGTCCAACTAGAGCGCTTGTCCACTTCCATAGATACGGGTGGTACTAAGATGATTCTCAAGAACCCAAGTGGGTTGTGTGAATGTGGATGCGGGGCGGAAACTGGCCTCGCCACACACGCCCACCACTCGAACGGTTATGTTACAGGGGAACATGTGCGATTCCTGAACGGGCATCAGCGACGAGGCCGTGGAACTGCCGAGTTTTACGCTAGCGACGGACCCAACCCAAGTGGATTGTGTATGTGCGGCTGCGGGCAACTCACGGGCCTAGCCCCTGTCAGTCGTCCCAGTCTCGGACACGTCGTAAACACCCCGTTGTGCTACCTCACCGGGCACTCCACGCGGCTATCTCCGTTGGAATACATAGTCGAGGAACACAGTGGGTGTTGGATATGGCAACGCGCCAGAGACGAGCGCGGTTACGGACGCATTACCATCGAAGGCCGAACCCAACGAGCGCATCGTGTGTTTTACGAGCGAAGCAACGGTCCCATACCCCCACGAACTGAAATACACCACATCTGTCGAAATCCCTCCTGTGTAAACCCGGAACACCTGATAGCTCTCCCGGTAGAGGCGCATCACGCGCCGGGAGCGGCGGACACAGCCTATTGGATGACCCGCGCGCTCGCCGCCGAGCATCACCTACATAAGACATCGTTATGGTAGTCCTGCCCGAGCACTCCGTTTCTTCCATCGAAGGGGGTATTACTGATGATCCTGAATCCTGACAACATATGCCTCGAATGCGGAGGCCCGAAAGGAGCAAAAGCCATGACCTGCCCGACCTGCCAGACGGGTGCCACCAAGCGGCCCGTAGGCCGTCCCCAGACATTCACCGACGCCTACATCGTCAATGTCATTCGTACCGGAGAGTGCCATACTCTAGACTCGCTACTCGAAGCCCTCAACCTCAAGTCGAAGACTACACTTGTGAAAAGGCTGCGAAAGATGCGCGCGGCGGGGCTTATCAAGATGGTGGAGCGCTCGCGTCATGCCGGATTCACTATCTCAGTGAGGAGTGAGTAGCATGAGCATCATAGCAGACAACCCCACGCTCGATGAGTGGATGGACGACTACTGTCTCCCCTGTACGGAGCGTGTCGGCCACACTCGGCCTCGGTGCATGGATGCGTGCGAGGCGTGCGTGGCGGAGTATGTGGCGTATTGTAGTACCGAGAATGACGCGACAACTTCTCTGCCACAGGGGACGTTTGTCATTGAGTCTGACCCGGACACCGTGGAGGTGTTGTCTCTGAATCTAACTGAGGTAGTGCATCGGCTTGGTGGAACGGCGACGGAAGCGAACGGCAAGGTTGTCATCACCTTCCCGCTACGGGACGCCCTCTGATGGGCTACACCCTCTACGAGCACCAGAAGACTATCCTCTCTCTCCTGACGGAGAACGATAGGTTCCTTCTGCTGCCCGAACAGGGCACCGGAAAGACGCTGCCCACAGTCGTCCACCTGTCGAACCTGATGCTAGCGGGCGAGGTCAAGACGGCGCTCATCGTGGCACCGTTGTCCGGCCTCGGGGCGTGGCGGCGTGACATCGCCAAACTCTCGCCCGAGCGTCAGCGGCTCATCAAGGCCGGGACGACCCTGTGTAACTATGACAAATTGTCGCGCAAAGGGTCGAAGTGGCAGAAACAGATGTGGCAGTCATGGGACTTCATCGTCTTGGACGAAAGCCACGCAATCAAGAAGCCGTCGAGCAACAGGACGCAATACTTCATCGGCAAGGGCAAAGCACTTGGCCTTGTGAGTAAGGCCAAATATGTCTACCTCCTGACGGGTACGCTCATCACCAACAGTCACCTCGAAGACGCATGGGCACCGCTGCGTGCGATACTGGGCGATGACTGGCTCTCATGGCCTGACTTCAAGCGGCAGTACCTCGTGACGCACAACCTCCCCGGCTCCTATGCCGAGATCATCGTCGGCTATCGCCACCGCGCGGAACTCCTCGCTCTCGTGGCTCAGTATTCGTACCGCGTGCTGAAGAAGGATTGTCTGGACCTGCCACGAGTACAGGACGACGAGATAGTGCTTGTCCCGTTTGCTGATGGTGCGAATATCAACCCGTTCCACAAGACGACTCGCGCGCTCTACGACGACGCATTGAAGTCCTATGTCGAGGCACTTGACATGGTGATGGACAACCCGCTGGTCCGCATGATGCGGCTGCGCCAGATAGCCACAGGGCACATCAAAGAGTCCGACACCGTAGATGAGTCTGGGCGTAAAGTGAAGGGTGAGACTTATCGGCTGAACTCGCTCAAGACGCGGTATGCGGTCGAACTCATCGAGGCGAATCTGCCCAAGAAGACCGTCGTGTTCTACAACTTCACGGCGTCATGCGCGTCACTCGAAGCGGCGCTCACGAAGAAGGGTATCGCCTATCACACCCTGAACGGGCAGCAGAAGGACAAGTCCATTTGGATGAAGTTTCAGGTTGACGACGTGCCGGTCTTCATCGCGCAGTATCAGAGTGGGTCGCGGGCTATTGACTTGTTCGCTGCATCTGATACCATCTACTACGAGCCGACCGACTCGTCGGAGATCATGGAGCAGAGTCGGGCGCGTACCGACCGCAATGGACAGACTGAAAGTTGTACCTTTACATTTTTGCTGGTAGATGGTACAATAGAGGTAGATATGTACGACAAACTTCGGAATCACGAAGATTTCTCCGAGGAGGCATATCGGGAAGTCGCGCGAGCTAGAGTGAGAGGAGTCTGACAATGACCACAGGAGATGTATCTGGGTTGTGCAGGTGTGGGTGTGGCGAAGCCGCGCCTTTGGCAAAAGAAAACGACCCGAGATGGGGGCATGTCAAAGGACAACCCGTTGGGTATATCCGGGGACACAACAATAGGTCCACCCCGCTTGAATATATCGAACAAAACTGCGGGTATGTAACCCCGTGTTGGATTTGGCAACGGTCGATCAGTCAATTTGGATATGGGGTCGGGCCTATGACTCATGGAAAACGTCAACCCGCTCATCGAGAAATCTATGAGCGATTGGTTGGGCCTATTCCGATGGGTTTGGAACTTGATCACTTGTGTAAAGTTCGTGCCTGTGTCAGACCGTCTCATTTAGAACCCGTCACTCACACCGAGAATGTCCGTCGAGGGCAGAACACCAAAATTACGATGCACGACGCGCTCACGATTCGCAGACAGAAGTCGGCGGGGGTTGCAACGTGTGATTTAGCGCAGAGGTATGGGATAACCACGGTGCGCGTGAATCAAATAGCACGGGGAGTGGGTTGGAAATCGGACTTCGCAGAGGAGTCCTACCGTGAGATAGCCCGTAGCAGGGTGAGAGGAGTATGAAGATGAAAGACGTTGGCGACATCATCTACAAGTACCTGATGGACAACGGGTTCGACGGATTGGCTGGCGACGAGTGCGGGTGTGGACTGGACGATTTGATGGTTTGTGATGAGTGCAACCCTGAGTGCCAGCCCGCGTTCCACTACACTTCCGAAAACTGTCCGCGTGAGTTCTGTGAGATGCGAAGCGAGTGCGCTGGATATGGCTGTTACCGCACCGCGAAGCCCGAGATTGAGGTAGCACGATGACTGACCGAACCGAGTTCGAGTATGGATACGACTGTTCCGTAAGCGGTGACGCTGCACCACTGACCCGCGCGATGCTAATTGAGGCGAGAGCGAAGATGGAAGCGCCACCACAGCAGCCATTAGAAGTCATATCGCCTCAAGAGTACGCCGCAAGGTACTCCGCGCCCACCACCACATGTGACCCCAGCGACTGCATGGAAACCGAGTGCGCGTGTGACGAGTACACCCCGCCTGACACCACCCCCGATGCCGTGCGCGAGGCGCTGGTGGTGGTCGAACGCGCTGTTCGCACGGCGCACGCGGTGACTGGTGTCATGCTCGACTCGGAACGGGACGCCCTCGCCACCCTCACCGCCGCACTGTCCGACCTCGAACGGCTGGCGACGGCGCTTGGGAGAATCGAGCAGGGCTGCATGTTCCCCGAGGATGACGTTCAGCGAGCGATACGAGATACGGCGCGTACTGCGCTGGGAAGGAGCGAGAAATGAACTCGGAAGATGCGCTGCGAATCACAGGCCCGGACGATGATGGGCTGTACTGGCTCCACGCGGCGGCCCCTAGTGGCATCTCGGCTGGGTGGGTGCTCGCGGGAGAAGGAACCCCCATCGGGCGCAGGGTGTTGGCAGAGTTGAGCACCATCCTAGCGCCGGAACCCATCTTTGATGCGATGGGATTGCCAAGTGTGCCGCCGATTCCCAGTCTGCGGAAGGAGTAGTTGTGGACGTCGAAAGCGAAGATGCGGGAAATGTCGAGATGTGCGAAGAATGCGAGTGGCGGGAGCAGATGACGGGTAGCGGTGCCGAATCCATTTACGGGTGCAGTTCCGTGAAGTGCGACCACGATACCCCCAACACAACGCTGGTTGCTGGTTGCTCGGTGAGTGAACTGCGGGACATCGTTCGGTGCAACAGCCCGCAGTGTCAGTTTGGCGGGGCCATGTGCGCCTTGTGGATGAAGCAGAACGACTACTCGTGGGAATGCGCGGCACCTACTAGGGCCGACCTTGCGGCTGCCGCCATCGACCTCGAAGCCGAGTACGAACGGCTGCGGGAGGCGTGCGACACATACCACGACACGGCGTTGGCTCTGGCAGGGGAACTCGACATGGCCCTCAACGACCCCGCATTCGTGCGCGTGCCGAGGGCGGTGTTGGAGGAGTTGCGCGGCACAAGTGACGCAGCGTTCTATCTCCTGCGCGAGTACGGAGGCGACCATGAGTGAAGAAATGCGTTATGAAGGCGGCTGGACGGCATCTACCGCTGACGACGAACCCGTCATAAGCGACCACGTGCAACCAGAATCGCGTTCGGTAGTACCGAATGACACTCGCACCGACGCGGAGTTGGTGGCACGGGTACGCAACGACGACGCAATCCACGCGAACGAGCGAGACGAGTGGGACGCCGCCCTCACCGAACTCGCCCGCCGCTTGTCCGAGGCGCGGGATATAGCCGCGTCCTTTGCCGACGAGCGTATCGAGTGGGAACATGCCGCTACGAGGGTGGAGGAGCGATGTGCCGACCTCGAAGCCGAACTCGAACGATGGCGAGATACATGGGCGTTGGATGAAATCACTGGAAATGTCTGTGTGAAGAAACGTGAATGGACCCGAGTGATGCGCCTCGCCGCTGCACGCGAGGCTGTGGAAGGAGAGGAATGAAGCCGAAACTAAAGCCGCCGCGCATATGCGCGGCGACAGGAAAGCATATCTACCCGACCATCGGCGCGGCCATCCACGCGGCTATCGGGTCAAGCACGAGTTTCGGAAAGCCGATGCGTTGGTATCCGTGTAAATGCTGCAAGGGATACCACTTGACCAGCCGGATCACACCCTAATGCATCGAGTTTTGGACGACGATGTAGATGATGCCGCCGACGAGGGTCGCAAGTTGAGCGATGGCGAGGAGGTTCATCTTGTCGATGCGGGAGTTCACGCGATCAACGGAGGCGTCCGCCGTTTTCTTAGCAAGCGCAACGTCGGCGGTCACTTGCAAGAAGTCCCCCTCGAACCTCTTACCGCGTTCATCAAACTGTTCTTTGGAAACGAATTTGTCGCCCTGTTCGTCCATCTTGTTTCGCAGGGAGGCCAGTCCGCCGTTGAACTCGGAGCGCATATTTTCGAGTTCGCCATAGACCAACGTTAGGGTAACGCGCTCCGGGATAGGGTCTTCTGAGGGCATGGTGTATACCTGATTTTCTGCGTAGTCTAAATGGACATGAGAACTCATGGACATTATACAGCATCTTGAGCAAACTGACAAATCTTATGCACTTGCATCATCGCCCGGACTGTGGTACTGTTGTCATTCAAAGTGAGATGAGGTGTGAGACCGATGAGACGCCGCAAGCCCGACCCTGAACCACCCTGCGACCCGTCGCAGGTCGTAGTGGATGACATACTGACCGCGCTGCTATGGCCGCGTCAGACCTACTACAACAAGCCGGTCGCTGTGACCGGGCGCGTGAAGTCGAAGAACGATAGGGGATTCACGTTGATGTGTCCGGGCGGCTATCATACCGTGCGGATATGCGATGTGCTGAAGATCAAGAAGGTGGCGGTATGACTGATTCACCGAACCCCAGTGGTTTGTGCATGTGCGGGTGTGGGGAACAAACACCCGTCGCCAAACAAAGTCGAGTTCCGATTGGACACGTTCGAGGCCAGCACATCAGATATTGTCTAGGCCACAACCGTCGCAAATCTCCCGTCGAGTATACCGAACAGGACTGCGGCTACGAGACACCGTGTTGGGTGTGGCAGCGATGCACCACTCGGTTTGGCTACGGAATGTTGTATCACAATGGGCGAATGCAGCTAGCTCACCGCGTTTATTGGGAGCGGGAAAACGGTCCGGTTCCTGAAGGTCGAGAACTGGATCATCTGTGTAAGACGCGACCGTGTGTCAGGCCGTCACATCTCGAACCAGTGACGAACATCGAGAACTCCCACCGGGGGAATAATGCCAAACTGACCGAGGCGACAGCACAGGAAATCCGAACACGATTTCGCAAGGGGTTGGCTGTAACTCTTGCTACCGAGTTTGGAGTACATCCGGGCACGATATACCGAGTCGTAAGCGGAAGAAGCTGGGGACCCTCCTGTGACTAACATCGAGTCTATTCCCCGCGCGTTGGCCGAACGTCCTATTTGGCTCGCGTACAAATTGGAAGATAGGGGTAATGGACGGCTTTCTAAGCCCCCGGTATCCCCACGCACCGGGCGCGTTTGTGCCAAGACCGACGAGACCGAGCAGGTCACATTGACTGATGCTCTAGTCGGGATGGAGCGATATGACGCAGCGGGCGTGGGAGTGGTCCTGCCTGACGGTATCGTCTGTATCGACTTGGACTCTGCATTTGAGGATGCGGGCGAACTTCGTTCCGTGGCTCAAAATGTTTACGACCACTTTTCAGGGACGGTATGGGAATATTCTCCATCCGGCAATGGCCTGCACGGGTATATGTTTGGAATCAAAACAAATAACCGTACGAAAGATGCTGCACTGGGCATCGAAGTGTACGGCAAACCTGCGTTTCTCACTGTCACTGGGGATTTGGTTGAGGGCAGCGTGCCCGACCTGACCAATCAGCAGGATGCATTGGATTGGTTGTTCGAGACTTACCTTCCCCCACTCATCTCAGCCAACGCAGAAGTCCGCCCCGTCGAGCACGGAGAGCGCACTCCGCAGGAGTGGCTGACGCTGGGTCTGGCGCGCGACGAGAAGTTACTGACCGTCTACAACAACACGAATCACGGTGGGGACGAGTCCTCGACCGATTTCTCGCTCATGTCGAAACTGGCCTACTGGCTGAACCGCGACACCGACGCGATGACCGAAGCGTTCATGGCGTCCCCGTGGGCGCACACCAAAGATGTTGCGCATTCCAAGAAACTCGAACGCTCCGACTACCTACCGGACTCGATTGTCAAGGCCGCTGCGATGTGCAGCACCACCGCGTTCGAGACCTCTAAACTCTATGAGACGAAGGCGGTGCGGTTTTTCAGTCAAGCGGGGAGTGACGACATCGCTGACTTCCCGCTGAAGGACTACACCGATCTCGGCAACGCCGCATCACTTGCACAGGTATTCGGAGACGGCCTGTGCTACACCCCCCAGTGGGGGTGGTGCTTCTTCAACGGGTCGCGCTGGGAGACCGACGTGTCGTATCGAGCGATGAACGCCGCGCGTGACATTGCTCAAGCACTCACCGAGGCAGCGAAAGCGCTGTTGGATTCCGCCACCGCGCAACTTGACGCCGATGGTCTTGCTCCGGGTTCAGACGACGGCAAGCGGCTGCTCAAGCCAGCGCGTGCGCTGTATGACCACGCGATGAAGTCTCAAAGTGAACATGGCATCACCGCTATGGTTGCTTTGAACAAGGCGTATATGATAGCGTCCGCCGACAACTTCAACATCGACCCGTGGTTCCTCAACACGCCGTCAGGCGTCGTGGACCTGAAGACCGGCGAACTCATGCCTCACGACGCCAAATATCGGCTGACCTCGATGACTTCAGTGGCCCCGGCCAAGATAGCCACGCCGATGTTCAATGCGTTTCTCGACAAGATATTCTGCAATGACGCCGAACTCATCGACTTCGTTCAGAAGTCCCTCGGCTCCGCACTCGTTGGTAAGGTTTACACCGAAAACCTCATCATAGCCAACGGTTGCGGCAGCAACGGCAAAAGTACGCTATTCAATACGATGCACTATCTCCTAGGAGATTACGCCACTGGCATAGACCCGAACCTGCTCCTGTCCACCAAAGCCAACGAGCAGCAGGTCGGCATGGCGATGCTGGAAGGCAAGCGTTTTGCTGTGGCTCAAGAGACCGAGGAGGGTCAGCGGCTCTCATCGTCCATGTTGAAGCGCATGGTTTCGACCGACACGATGGTCGCCAAGAAACTCTACAAAGACCCCCACGAGTTTCCCCCGTCGCATACGCTCGTGCTGTCCACAAACCATCTACCTAAAATCAGCAGCACCGACACGGGTACATGGCGGCGTATTGTCGTCTTGCCGTTCGAGGCGACCATCCGGCCCGAGGAGATAATCACCGACTTCCACTCGCTGCTCATGGAGCGCGAGGGCGGCGGCATCCTTCAGTGGGCCATCGACGGCGCGGTCAAGTTCTATGAGATGGGTTGTGACATCCCAGTCAAGCCTGCCGCCGTGGTGCGCGTCAGTGCGGAGTATCGCGTCGATGAGGACTGGGTCGCGGGCTTTCTGGGGGAGTGCTGCACTCCGGGCGACCCGCACAACGAGTCGGTCATGGTCAAGCACAATGACCTGTATCGGGTGTACCAGCATTGGGCTAAGACTCGTGGCGAGTATGTGAGAAGCACCAACGCGCTCAGTCGTGCGCTTCAGACAGCGGGATGGAAGGGCAAGCAGAAGTTCTACGACGCCCCGACCGGTGCAACTGTCAAGATTTGGTTTGGATTCAGTCTTCTCGACGGCGGACGATTCCAGTTGACACAGGGGAGCGCGGCATGATGAAGCAAAAGCACAGCACACTCGACGACATGTTCGATCCCCTCGATGATGACGAGGAGATGGATGAGTTCGATGGATTCCATCTGGACACCGACCCGAGATTGTGCTACGGTGTGGGTGAAGGAGAACCGCCAGTCTGTCTGTTCGAGATAGGGGATAGCGACGGACTCTGTATTCGTGAGAAGTATGGATGCCATGTTGAGGGATGCGAGTACGCAGAGCAAATCGACTAGCGATTGACAATCAACCTAGGGTCTGGTATCATGCAATACACAACACCAGACCCAAGGAGATAGAATGCCTGACTCGGAGGTATGGACACCCATCGAGGGGTGTCCGGGGTATGAAGTATCCACGCACGGACGAGTCCGGAACACCAAACGAAATCGGATCAAAATACTGTCCGAAAAACGCAACGGATATTGGCAAACCACATTGTTCGGGGGCCATAGGCCTAGGTACTGTAATGTGCATCGGCTGGTTGCCGAAGCGTTCGTACCAAACCCCGAGAACAAACGATATGTGAATCACAAAGATGGCAACAAAGCCCACAACCACAAAGACAACTTGGAATGGGTCACGGCGCAGGAGAACACCCAACACGGGTTAGCGATGGGTCTCCTGACTGTGGGAGAAGCGCGGTACAACGCAATCCTGACGGAGGCTGATGTTCGAGCGATTCGAGCTTCGTCTGATTTGCTCAGGGTATTGGCAGCAAGGTATGGCACATCCATCAGCAACGTCCAGAACGTCAAACAGCGAATCTCATGGAAGCATGTGACATGACACAAGACATCTGGGTCACGGATAGCGAAACCTTCGCACACGATAACCTCTGGGTTTTCAAGAGGTACACCGATGGGTTGACGACTTGTTTTTGGAACGATTCGGACGGTGTTCGTGACTTCATCGAACTGAACGACCCGGTTTTGGTCGGGTACAACATCAAGAACTACGACCAGTACATTCTCAAAGCTACGCTGCTCGGTTGGTCGCCAGAAGACATCAAGGTCGTAAACGATACAATCATACAGCAAGATGACTGGCAAATGGTTTGGGAGTTGTTTACTGGTTCCCCGTGGGTTGATCTTCCTCCGATGATAGACCTGTGGGCAGATATAGTACCTCGCATGTCTCTTAAAAGTATCGAGGCCAATATTGGCATGAGCATCGTCGAGTCGAGCGTGCCGTTCGACATCGACCGTCCGCTGACTACAACAGAGCGCGATGAAGTGCTCCGTTATTGTATTCACGATGTCAACGCAACGAAGCACCTGTACGACCTGCGACTCGACTATCTGCGCTCCAAGTCTGGCCTCTGTGAACTACGAGGCGTCGATCCTCTCACGATGCTGAAGCATTCCAACGCGCGAATCGTCTCCGAGGTACTTGAAGCGGCGAGAACTTCACCACCAGCCGGTGAGATTTACACCATCCCCGACAACATCGACCTGACAGCGATTCCCGAAAGTGTCATCGACTACGTTGGGAAAATCAACACTGACAACTGTGTCGCCACCGACTATCCGTCGCTACCGTTCATCTTTCACGGATGCCCGACCGTCGTGGGGCTGGGCGGTATCCACGCCGCCGTGCCGTCGTATAAGGAGACTGCATCGGACGAACGCGCCATTCTGATGCAAGACATCGGATCGTTCTACCCGTCACTCATCCTCAACAACGGCTACATGAGCCGTGCGGTGGCCGACCCGAGCGCGTACAAGCAGTTCTACGACATCAGGATGACAGCCAAGGCCGATGGTGACAAGGCTACCGCCGACGCCGCCAAACTCGTGCTGAACACGACCTACGGCACGATGAAGGACACCTACAACAAGATGTTCGACCCGATGCAGGGCACGCGGGTCTGTCTTTCCGGCCAACTCTATATCATAGACCTCATCGAGAACCTGTACCGCGCGGCAGGAGACGGCCTGACGCTCATTCAACTGAATACCGATGGATGGGTCATATCGTGCCCCCGCTCGTCTGTAGCGGCCATACAGCGCGTTGTAGAGGCATGGCAGCGCAGAACGAATCTGACGGTGGAGACCGACGAGGTCGAAACCATCGTCCAAGCCAACGTCAACAACTATGTCCTCAGGTTCGCCACAGGCAAAATCAAGGCCAAGGGCGGCGTCGTGGCGCGGTTCGAGGGACGGAATGACCCTGATGGCAACTGGTGGAAGTCCAACAGTGCTACCATCATCGACAAGGCCGTGGTGTCATTCCTGTTGGACAACGTGCCTGTTTCAGACACGATAGATGCGGAAACTGACATCGAGCGGTTCCAGATCGTCGCCAAAGCGGGCAGGACATTCCAGAAGGTCGTGTGGCACGAGCACATTCCGTCCTCAGATGCGCCTGTCGAGACAGAGGTTCAGCGAGTCAACCGGGTGTTTGCCACGACCGACACATGGCGTGGTGGCATCTTCAAGGTCAAACTAGAGCAACTGGATGTCACAGCGCACGGCGATAGCCACGAGCGGTTTGTGGACGGCATCGAGATAGCCCGGTCGAGGATTCCTCTGACGCCAGATAACTGCCTCGTGGACAATGGCGTCGAGTGGAAAAAGGGCTTGACAACGCTGGACAAGGCGTGGTACATTGAGTTGGCACAGAAGAAAGCGCATGAGTTCATCACACGGAAGAAAGAGGAGAGAGAACAAATGGCTGATACAACGGAGACGACCAACGAGTTGCAGCAGGATGCACCGAAGCCGACGCGCAAGAAGGCCGAGCCGAAGGAGAATCCGGCACAGGTTCCTGAACCGAAGCCCGCACCGTCGTTCAAGGAGCGTCTGTTGGCGCTTCAGGGCGACATGGCGAAGGCAGCGCAGGGCGTCAAGTTCGACGGCGTCATTTCCAACATCTCGTATGAGTACGCCGACACGCAGCAGTACAAGGCGTGGCTCGCGGCGCTTTGTACGAATCACGGTCTCATCGTCAAACTCGATGTGAAGTGTGATTTCCTTGGAGTCATCGGTCACAGCAAGGAGAACAAGGAAATCTACGCGGCACAGGCTGATGGTATTATCACCATCACAGACGTTGCGAGTGATGCCTTTGAGACCTACACGGTGTCGGGTTTCGGTTCCAATGTCCAGCCGGGATACTGCAATGGTGGCGCACAGACGAACCTGCTCCGCAACTTCATCCTCAACAACTACCTGCTTGACAACAAGGGCCGCGAGGGTGACGATCAGGCGTTCAACGCTGCGACCGACAGTGGCAGCAAGTCCGCCTATGTCGCACCGGCTGAGAAAGCCCAGATGAAGCAGGGTATCGCGGACGGCAAGGCTGAGGATGCCAAGCACGCGACCGACATGTTCGTCAAGGCGCTGTACGATAAGATCATCGAAGCGCAGGCGTTCAAGCCGAAGTTCGGTGCTAAGATGCTGGCCGAGCATTTCTCTGAGGACGGCACGCCCATCCTCGGTGCGACTGGTAAGTCCACGATGTTGAAGCAGGACGCCGTCACGGGTCTGACCAA
>JGI24140J50213_10000006_pt1 | contig 78206 bp, 74 predicted proteins | sample BarGraIncu00222A_FD_50213 | JGI IMG/M metagenome (IMG submission 50213)
TGGGGCTGGGGCTGGGCGGGCGGGGGTGGTCGCTAGTGGGGGTGGTTGGGGCGGGGGTCAGGCCTTGTGCTTCTTGATCTCGGCGACCAGCTGGGGCAGGACGGTGTGCAGGTCGCCGACCACGCCGAAGTCGGCGATCTCGAACAGCGGCGCCTCGGGGTCCTTGTTGACCACGACGATGGTCTTGGAGGTCTGCATGCCGGCCCGGTGCTGGATCGCGCCGGAGATGCCGTTGGCGATGTACAGCTGCGGCGACACGGTCTTGCCGGTCTGGCCGACCTGGAACTGGTGCGGGTACCAGCCGGCGTCGGTGGCCGCGCGGGACGCGCCCACCGCGGCGCCCAGGACGTCGGCCAGCTCCTCGACCGGTGCGAAGCCTTCCGGCCCGCCCACGCCGCGCCCACCCGAGACGACGATCGACGCCTCGGACAGCTCGGGGCGGCCGGTGCGTGCGGCGANGGTACGGTCCACGACCTTGGCGGCCAGCGCTGCCGCGGAGAACGTCACGGCGACGTCGACCCGCTCACCGGCCGCGGGCGCAGCGACCGGCGGGGTCGCGTTGGGGCGTACGGCGATGACCGGCGTGCCGTGGGTGACCTTGGACTGGACCACCGTCGAGCCGCCGAACACCGACTGGGTCGCGACGAAGCCGTCGGACACCCCGATCGCGTCGGTGATGACCCCGGAGCCGAGCTTGACCGCGAGCCGGCCGGCGACCTCCTTGCCCTCGGCCGTGCTGGCGACGAGCACCGCCGCCGGAGCCTGCGAGGCGACCAGCTGGGCCAGCGCCTCGGCCGCCGGAGCGACCACGTGGTCGGCGGACCCGCCAGAGCCGTCGCCGTCGACGACGTAGACCTTGGCGGCGCCGAACTCGGCGAGCCGCGCCTTCGCGACGTCGAAGCCCGCTCCGACGAGCACGGCACTCGGCTCGCCCAGGCTCGCGGCGAGCGTCAACAGCTCGGTGGTGACCTTCTTGACGGCCCCGTCGACGTGGTCGACCAGGACGAGGATCTCAGCCATGTCCGCTACTACTCCCGCGCTCGTTGCAGTTGCAGTGCAGATGCGTGCAGATGCGTGCTAGATGAACTTGCCGGCGACGAGGAACTCGGCCAGCTTGACGCCGCCGTCGCCCTCGTCCTTGACGATCGTGCCGGCCGCCTTCGGCGGCCGCGCCGCGAACTCGGTCACCGTCGACCACGCGCCGGCCAGGCCGACCTCGTCGGCGCCGATCCCCAGATCGGCGAGGGACAGCGTCGTCACCGGCTTCTTCTTCGCCGCCATGATCCCCTTGAACGACGGGTATCGCGGCTCGTTGATCTTCTCCACCACGCTGATCACGGCAGGCAGCCGGCCCTCGACCGTGTCGAAGCCGGTGTCGGTCACGCGCTGCACCCGGGCCACCCCGCCCTCGGCGTCGACCTCGACGTCGACCTTGCCGGCAAAGGTCAGCTGCGGGACGCCGAGCCGCTCGGCGAGCATCGCGGGTACGACGCTCATCCGCGCATCGGTCGACTCCGTACCGAGGATCACCAGGTCCCAGGACAGCGTGCCCAGCGCCTTGGCCAGGACCAGCGACGTGGCCACCGCGTCGGAGCCGTGCAGCGAGTCGTCGACCACGTGGACCCCCGCGTCGGCGCCCATCGACAACGCCTTGCGGATCGTCTCCGCAGCCTTGTCCGGGCCCATCGTCAAGATGGTCACCGGCGACGCCTCGGGGCCGCCGTTCGCCTCCTGGAGGCGCAGCGCCTCCTCGACGGCGTACTCGTCCAGCTCGTTCATGACGGCATCGGCGGACCCTCGGTCCAGCGTGCTGTCGGACGGCTGCAGCTTCTTCTCGGCCCACGAGTCGGGCACCTGCTTGACGCATACGACGATGTTCATGGCCGAGCGCGACCTCTTTCAGACGCGGGGCGCCGGGCACGCCCACCGGGAGCAGTGTTGCAGCGACGGCCTCGACCGGATCTGGCGGGTCGTCGCCCGACGAGGTTACCCGTCAGTAACCGGCGGCGCGAACCCGGCGGCCGTACCGACCACGTCCCCCCCTTGAGGCGGCCGCTCTGGGATACGGTGACGCGTGGCGCGCCTCGGACCCAAGACCGCGGGACCAGCCCGGTCGGCCGTGGGGCTCACGGCGAGAGCCCTGTGGTGGCGCCGGGGAGCCTCGGCCACGCTGCTGGTCGTGGCGACCGTCACCACGGGAGCCGCGGCGCTCGGCCCCATCTACGCGCGGGCAGCGGGCGAGTCCACCTTGCGAGACCGCCTCACCCAGGCTCCGGCCGACGCCACCGGTCTGGCCTTCGCGCGGGTCGACGACGTCGCGCAGAAGACCGCGTTCGTCTCGGTCGACGCCACGCTCCCCGCACCGGGCAGCATCCGGGGCTACCCGACCTGGATCCACGAGATCAACACCCCCGACCTCGCGTCGCTGGACGGCGCCGGCGGCAACGGCAGGGTCGACACGCGCATCGTCTGGCGTGACGGCGCGTGCGCCCACCTCGTCCTGGTCGCCGGCCACTGCCCAGAAGCCGCCGGCGACGCGATCATGAGCTCGCGGACCACCAGCGGGGGGTACGGGTGGAGGCTCGGCTCACGCGTCCGGCTGACCGCGACGACGGTCGACGTCCTCGGCCCGGACGGCGCTGTGCAGGTCGGCGCCCCGCTGCACATCGTCGGCATCTACCGCCCCCAGAACATCTCCGACCCCTTCTGGTTCGGGCGCAACTACTTCATCGCGCACCCGTACGCCGGTCCCTTCGACGGTCCGGACACGATCGACACGCTGTTCGTGGACCGCTCGTTCTGGCCGACGCTCAGCGAGCCCAGCGACTTCCACATGTACGTGGACTACCCGCTGGACCCGACGCAGATCCGGCTGAAGGACGAGCCGCAGCTGCGGCAGTCCGTGGTGGAGCTGGCGGGCCACTACGTCGCCGCCGGCCCCCAGGACACGACGCTGACCACGAGCGTCACGAACACCCTCGACGCTGCGGACCGCGAGCGGGGACAGCTGAACGTCTCGACGATCCTCGTCACCGTCCAGCTGGCGCTGCTCGCCTGGCTGGTGCTCTATCAGGTCGTCGCCGATGCCGCGGAGGCGCGCGGCAACGAGATCGCACTGGCGAAGCTGCGCGGGTTCAGCGCCTTCGCGACGCTGCGGTTCGGGCTGGGCGAGCCCCTCACCATCCTGGCCCTCGCCATCCCGCTCGGACTGGTCGCCGCGTGGGTCGGCATCGGCGTCATGGCCCGCATCGTGCTCGTCCCTGGCACGCCAGTCGCCCCCAACCTGGGCGCCCTCGGCGGCGCGCTCGTCGGCTTCGCCGGTGGGGCGGTGGCCGCCGCGCTCGCGGCCCGCCGCACCCTGACCCGGCCGGTGCTCGAGCAGTGGCGACGGGTGCCCCAGAACGTGGGCCCGGGCCTTGCCACCTTCTTCTTCGACCTCGTGGTCGTGGCAGCCGCGATCGCGGGTCTCGTGGCGCTCCGCGGCCAGGGCGTGCAGGCGGCGCAGCCACGGCCGGCGAGCCTGCTCGGTCCCGGCCTGCTGGTCCTCGCTGTCGCCCTTCTCGGCGTGCGGCTGCTGCCGTTCTTCGGCCGAGGTGCTCTCGCGCCCACGCGGGCGTCCAAGCGGATCGGCCTGTTCCTCGCGGTGCGCCAGGTGGTGCGGCGGCCGGCCGGGCTGCGGCTCGCAGCGCTGCTGGCCGTCGCCATCGGGCTCGCGACCTTCGCCATCGACGGCGAGGCCGTGGCTGCCGGCAACCGGGCGACGCGCGCCGCGCTCGAGGTCGGTGCCAGCCAGGTGGTCGAGACCCAGTTCGACCTGGCCCGCACGCCGATGGCCATCACGCACGCCGCGGACCCAGGCGGTACGTGGGCGATGGCCGCCGCCACCTGGTTGCCCGCCGGCGGAACCGTTCGAGGCGAGGTCCTCGCCGTCGACTCGTCCCGCTTCGCCGCCGTGGCGAACTGGCCGGGCGGCGACCAGCTGAGCGCCGCCGCGGTCGCGCGCGCGATCGGTCCGAAGGTCCCGCCACCCGTCACCTTCACGGGTACCCGGATCCGGGTCCGCGCCACGTCGCTGGTGCGCAGCGGGGGCGCCCAGCCGCTGGTCACGGTCGAGCTGCGGCCGCCGGGACGCAAGGCCGTGCCGGTACGGCTCGGAGAGCTGGTCCCGGGCTCCCACGACTACACCGGCACCGTCGCCTGCGCGACCGGCTGCACCCTCGTGCGTATCGTCCTCGACCGCCCGATCGACTACTTCGGGACGATCAGCGGCAGCTGGCTCGTGGAGAGCGTCGCCGAGGGCGGCGCGACCGGCGGCCTGACCACCGTCGACGCCGGGCTCACCTCGGCCGGCGCGTGGCGGGCCGCCGGCGACCCGGCGAGCAGCGACCGCGTGACGACCTCGGCACAGGGCCTGCACGACGACTACTCGAGCACCGGCGGCGCCTCCCCCGCCGTGGGGCACGACGACTCGCCGCAGCCGCTCCCCGTCGTCGCCACCCCGACGGCGATCCAGCACGACTCCCTCGCCGGGCCACCGGCGATGATCGACACCAACCAGACGTCGGCCGCATACGAGGAGGCCGGAACCGTCAGCCTCCTCCCGGTCGTCCTCGACTTCGGAGTCGTCGTCGACGTCAACTACCTGCGTGACCAGATCCCGGGCGTCGACAGCGAGGCACACTGGCAGATCTGGATCGCGGCGGGCGCACCGGCTGACGCCCTGCAGCGGCTGACCAGGGCGGGGCTCGTCGTGCAGAACAGCCACACGCAGGCACAGCAGCAGTCGCTGCTCGCCCGTCAGGGCACCGCGCTGGCGCTGCTGCTCCTGGTGGCCTGCGCGATCGCCGGTGCCGTGCTCGCGGCCGGCGCCACCGCGCTGGCCGTCGCGGTGACTGGACGCCGACGGTCGTTCGAGCTGGCCGCCCTGCGCGCGGTCGGGGTGAGCCGCCGCTCGCTGCTGCGCTCCTGCGTCTTCGAGCAGCTCATCCTGCTCGGTACCGGCTTCGTCCTCGGTCTGCCCACGGGCATCGTCGCCGCGCGACTGGCTCTGCCGGAGATCCCGGAGTTCTCCGACGTCACCCCGGTACCCCTCGACTTCCGGCCGCACGTGCTCGCCATAGCCACCTTCGGTGCGGTCGTGCTCGCGATCCTCGTGGTCACCGCCGTCCTGGCCGGCCGCGCGCTGATGCGGTCCGCGGTGCCCAACCGGCTCCGGGAGGCGGCGCCATGACCGAACCTGCTGCTCCCCGAAGCTCCGGCCGGCGCCTCGAGTCGGGTCTCGGCGTCCAGTGCGACGGGCTGCGGCACGTGTACGAGGTGGACGGCGCCGAGGTGGTCGCGCTGCACGGCGTCGACCTCACCGTCCGCGCCGGCGAGAGCGTCGCCCTGCTGGGCCCGTCGGGGTCGGGCAAGTCGACGCTGCTGACCCTCCTCGCCGGGCTGCTGCGACCGACCTCCGGACGGCTGTTCGTCGGCGGCGACGACACGACCCGGATGTCCGAGCGCGAGCTGCTCGACCTGCGGGCACAACGCATCGGCGTCGTGGTGCAGGGACCGGGCCGCAACCTGCTGCCCTACGGGACTGCGAAGGACAACGTGCGGTTCGCCCAGCGAGCGGTGCGCGGGTTCCGTCGCGATGACCTCCCCGACCCGGTCAGGCTGCTGGACGGCCTCGGCCTCGGTGCCCTCGTGGACCAGCCGGCCGGCCGCATGTCCGGCGGCGAGCAGCAGCGGCTGTCGGTCGCCCTGGCGATGGCGGGCGCTCCCGGGCTGCTGCTCGCCGACGAGCCGACCAGCCAGCTCGACCGGGACAGCCGCGACCGCGTCATCGAGATGCTCCAGACCATCACCGGGCAGTTCGGCACCACGTTGATCGCCGTGACGCACGACGCCGACGTCGCCCGCGCCCTCGGCCGGACCGTCACCATCGTCGAGGGCCGGGCCGACGACCACGGCCAGCACCGCGAGCAGTACGTCGCCGTGCGTACCGACGGCAGCGTGCAGCTTCCGGACGACGTGCGCGACGTGCTGCCGCCGGGCAGCCTTGCGCGGCTCGTCCGCAAGCCTGAGGGCATCGAGCTGCTGCGTGCCGAGAGGGAGGACCGGCCGTGACCTCCTACCTGGACGACGACCCGGCGGACGCACGGGCGGCCGATCCCCGGTACCGGTACCGGCCGGGTGATCCGTTGCCGGACCGCGTACGGGTGACGCGGATCGAGGCGTCGGGGCTGGGCTTCGCCCGCAGCGGGCGGCAGATCCTCGACGACGTGAGCCTCGAGGCCTACGCGGGCGAGGCGCTGGCGGTCACCGGACCGTCCGGCAGTGGGAAGTCGAGCCTGCTCGCGATCCTGGCCGGCCTGGAACGCGCCGACCAGGGCGAGGTGCTGGTCGACGACCAGCCGATGGCCGGCGGCGTCCCTCGCGGCTACGCGCTGGTGCTGCAGGGATACGGGCTGGTCTCTGTGCTCACCGCCGCCGAGAACGTCGAGGTCGTCCTCCAGGGTCTCGGCCTGTCGCGCCGCGAGTTGCGCGACCGGGCCGGGGCGGTGCTCGAAGCCGTGGGCCTCGACGACGTGGCCGACCACTTGGTCGAGCAGCTGTCCGGCGGTCAGCAGCAACGGGTCGCGGTGGCTCGCGCCCTGGTCGTCGAGCCCGCGGTCCTGGTCGCCGACGAGTTCACCGCCGAGCTGGACGCCGACTCGCGCGGGCACGTCCTGAACCTCGTGCTCGGGGTCGCCCGCAGGGGCGGGCTCGTGGTCATCGCGACGCACGACCCGGCCGTCGCCGGGCTGTGCAACGCGGAGCTGAGGCTCGCCGACGGGCGGGTGCTACCGGCAGCAGTGGCCGACCCGGAGGCAACGGGCGGGCAGCGGAACCCCTACGCGCCCTAGGGCAGCTTGAGCTTGATCGGCGGGAGGATCGGGACGGTGACCGTTACCGACGTGCCGCTCGGACCCGTGCTCGGCGCGATCGTGGCGACCGGCAGCGCGACCGTCGGCAGCGCTGAAGCGACGCCGCCGACGGCGCCCCCGACCACCCCACCGACCGCTCCCACTGCCCCGGCCACCGTCGAGGTGATCGGCTTCGGCGTCGAGCTGGTCGAGGACGGCGCTGCCGAGCCGGTGGGCACCGCCGAAGCCGACGGCACCGCGGTGGGGTGGGTCACGACGCCGCCTCCGGAAGTCCCCGCGCCGGTCCCACCAGCGGGCAGGGGCGAACCGGTCGCTCCCCCTCCGCTGCTCGTACCGGTGCTGGTCGAGCCGTCCGCGGCGACCACGACCGGCGCTGAGGTCGCGCTCGCCGGAGCCGCGGTGGCAGTCGCCGCCATCCCGAGACTGCTGCCGATGACGACCGCCGCACCGCCTGCGACGAGTCCGGTCGAGGCAGCGGTGAGTCCGGCGGCGGCCGTACGCCCACCGGCCTGGATCAACGGGAGGAACGGCACCTGGACGAGGAACGCGAACGGGCCGCCGGCCCACAGCAGCCTCGGCAACGGGATCGCCAGGAACGCGCGCACCAGCTGCGGGTCGAACTGCGTGCCCGCGCACCGGGCGAGCTCGGCCCTCGCGTCGCGCGTGGCCATCGCCTTCTTGTACGCGCGTGCGGCGGTCATGGTCTCGAACGCGTCGACGAGGCAGACCAGCCGGCCGGCGTACCCGATCCCGTCGCCGGCCAGGCCCAGCGGGTAGCCGGTTCCGTCGAACCGCTCGTGATGCTGGGCGATGGCGTCACCCCACGGGCCCAGCCAGCCGAGCAGCGGGCCGGCCAGCCGGGCACCCGCCTCGGGGTGCGCGCGCATGGCGGCCCACTCGTCGTCGTCGAGGCTCGCCGGCTTGTTCAGCACCGAGGACGGCACCTCGAGCTTGCCGATGTCGTGCAGCAGTGCGGCCCAGCGGAGCTTGTCGCGATCGGCCCTGGCCAGCCCGAGCTCGCGCGCCAGGAGCTCGGCGAGCACGTGCACCCGGTGCGCGTGCCCGCGGGTGCGCCGATCGTGCGACGCGAGTGCGGCGAGCAGGGCGACGACCCGGTCCGCGACCGCCCTCGCGTCGTCGCCCGGCTGCGGCCGCAGGGCCGATGCCGCCGTGACGCTGCAGGCCCGACGGGCGGNGCGCAGCCGCGACGGCGCCCGGTCGGGGAAGAGCATCGCCATCTTCAGCAGCACCACCAGGGGAAGCAGGCGGCGGGCGGCGCGCTCGACCACGATCGCGACCACGACCCCGAGGAGCAGCAGCCCCCCGAGGCGCGCGACGGCAGCGGCGTCTGCGGACGGCGGCCGGACCAGCCACGCGGCCGCGGCGACAGCGGCAAGGGACACGACGGCCGGTACGAGGACGATGGCGACGCGAAGCGCGGCGGCCAGGACGGGACGGGACACCCAACGGTGCCCGCCGTCCGTGCCAGCCTTCCCCCGCGGATCCCCACCCACGTCTCCCCATCGACCCGACGCGTCGCCAATCCGATCCGACGTTCGGGTGACGCCGACAGCAGCCCGGAGCCGATCAGCCGTCGCTGGGGTCAGGTACGACGTACGCCACGGAGATGAACCGGATCTCCCGGGCACTCACGATGAGTCGGTTCGCGTCCAGCGCGCTGGCCACGTCGGAGTCTGGGGGCCGGTAATCGAGCGGAGCGATCAGGACAAGATCACGATCGTGACTTTCCTCGGAATCGGGGCTGAAGGTCTCCACGTATCCGCCCACCCACGACCCGTCGGTCAACGCGCACCCCGCGTAGGCCGACCTTCGGGTCCAGTCAACGCTCGGATCGTTGAAGGCTCGCCACCACGCCGACCCTCGGGACACCGGGGTACCGATCAGCCACGCAGCCCACGCGCGGTTCTTGAGCCCAGCAAAGGCCGAGCTCTGCGCGCAGCCGTGCAGCGCGACGGAGAGCAGGCACGACAGGACGAGGAACCCCGCGCACCAACCGGCCAGGGCCAACGGCTGCCTCCGCGCCAGGTCATCCGCCCGTGTTAGCGCGACGACCGGATCGATCGGCCAGCTGGTCCAGCGGTGGAGCAGGGCCACCAGCAACAGAGTCAGGGTGTTCGTGGCCACGCTGACCGCCACCAATCCGGCGGTCTCCTTCACCGGCGAGGGGTCAGGAAGCGCCGGACCCGTTGCGGCACGGCGGAGGGAGTAGCACGCCCCCGGGGTCAGGAACAGAACGAAGAGGACGAGTCCCGAGATGGTGGTCGGCACGCGAAGTGGCGACCGTCAGCGCTTCTTGGTCGGTACGGCCGGAGGTGGCGTCGGCCTTTGAACGATCTTGGTCGGCACGTTGACTGCTCCGGGCGACTTGACCTGCCCGCCGTGCACCCGCCCGGAAGGCGGCCGCACGACCGGCCGCGGGTCTGAGTCCTTCGACATGGTTCCTCCCCGGTCCAAGCCACGCCCGTCGGACGCTGCCGAATAGGCTTCGGCTCACTGTACCTGACTGTCGATCATGGTCTGGGGAGTCGTTGACGAAGATCCCTCCGCTCGGGCTGACGGGCGAGCGCACGCTGCCGGGGATCTGGCACGAGAACTACTGGTTCCGGCGGCACGAGGTCGTCTACCGATGGCTTCGGCGCCTGGTCACGGCCGGCGACAGGGTGCTCGACGCCGGCTGCGGGGAGGGCTACGGCGCCCACCTGCTCGCGTGGTCCGGGGCCTTCGTCGTCGGCGTGGACTACGACGAGGCGACGACCCGCCACGTACGTGCTCAGCACCCAGGCGTTGCCGTCGTCCGCGGCAACCTCGTCACGCTGCCGCTGGCCGACGGGACGCTCGACGCCGTCGTCAGCCTGCAGACGATCGAGCATCTCTGGGACCAGCCTCGCTTCGTCGACGAGTGCGTGCGCGTGCTCCGACCAAGCGGCCTGCTCGCGCTCTCGACGCCCAACCGGCTCACCTTCTCCCCCGGCGTCGCTCGCGGCGAGCAGCCGCTGAACCCGTTCCACGCCAGGGAGCTCGACGCGGGCGAGCTCGCGGACCTGGTACGCGACCGCGCCGACGTCGACGGTGTGTACGGGGTAGCGCACGGCCCGCGCCTCGAGGCGTGGGAGCGGCGGAACGGAAGCCTCGTGCGGGCCCAACTCGCGAGGCCGTACGACCTCTGGCCCCAGGACCTGGCGACGCTCGTGCGCGGGATCGATGCCGACGACTTCGTCGTCTCGGCGGCCGACGTCGACAGCTCGCTCGACCTGGTGGTCCTCGGGCGGGCGCGATGACCGAGCCGATCGGGACGTGCTGCATCGTCCTTCACTCGCACCTGCCGTGGCTGGCCCACCACGGGTCCTGGCCGGTGGGCGAGGAGTGGCTCTACCAGTCGTGGGCCGCGTCGTACCTTCCCGTCGTCGACGTCCTCGACCGGCTCGCCGACGAGGGCCGCCGCGACCTGCTCACCCTCGCGGTGACGCCGGTGCTGGCCGCGCAGCTCGACGACCCGTACTGCCTGCGCGAGCTCCACACCTGGCTGGGCTTCTGGCAGGTGCGTGCCGAGGGGCTCGGCGCCTCGACAGACCCCAGGAAGCGCGAGCTGGGCTCGCGGGAGTTCCGGGCCTCGCAGCACGCCCTCCGCGACTTCGAGTCCCGCTGGCGGCACGGCGCATCGCCGGTGCTGCGGCGGCTGGTCGACTCCGGCGCGGTCGAGCTGCTCGGGGGGCCGGCCACGCACCCGTTCCAGCCCCTGCTCGACGACCGCGTCGCGGCCTTCGCGCTGTCGACCGGCCTCGACGACACCCAGCTTCGGGTCGGGACGCGACCTGACGGGATCTGGGCCCCGGAGTGCGGCTACCGCCCAAGCCTCGAGGACCTGTACGCGGACGCCGGCGTGCAGCGGTTCCTCGTCGACGGGCCGACGCTGCTCGGCGCAGGCCGTACGACGGCTGACGCGTGGACGGTCGGCGGCACGGACGTCGTCGCGTTCGGGCGCGACCTCGACGTCACCTACCGGGTGTGGTCGCCGAGGCGCGGCTACCCCGGCGGCCCGTGGTACCGCGACTTCCACACCTACGACCACGCGTCCGGCTTCCACCCGGCTCGGGTCACGTCGACACGTACCGCGCCGGAGGACAAGGCGCCGTACGACCCGGAGCGGGCAGCCGGCGCGGTGGCCGAGGACGCCGCCGACTTCGTCTCCGTGGTCCGGCAACGGCTCGTCGACCTGGCCGGCGGTCGCGACGGCCGGCCGGCGCTCGTCACCGTCGCCTACGACACCGAGCTGTTCGGGCACTGGTGGCACGAGGGTCCGGCGTTCCTCGAGGCGGTGCTGCGCCTGCTGCCCGAAGCCGGGGTACGTGTGACGACGCTGCGCGGCGCCGTCGAGGCAGGCCACGTGGCCGGCAGCGCGGACCTCGCGCCTGGTTCGTGGGGGTCGGGCAAGGACTGGCGGGTGTGGGAGGGCGAGCAGGTCGCCGACCTGGTCGATGCGGGGGCGGCGATCCAGAAGCGCTGGCTCGACCTCGTCGGTGCCCACGGCTCGGACCCCGACCGTCGGCGCGACCTCGACCAGCTCGCCCGCGACGCGCTGCTCGCCCTGTCCAGCGACTGGGCCTTCATGGTCACCAAGGACTCCGCTGCCGGATACGCCCGCGACCGCTTCGCCGGCCACGAGGCGGCGTTCCACGCGCTCGCCCGCGCCATCGACGACACCGGCCACGGCCACCGGGGCGACGCCATCGGGCTCGCCGCTCGGCAGGCAGCGACCGACGGTCCGTTCGCCCACCTGGACGCCCGGTTGCTCCGCCGCCGCACGGATACGCTCTGACCGTGCCCGCAGACGTGGTGGTGGTCGGCGCCGGCGCCCTCGGCCTGAGCACCGCGCTGCACCTGGCCCTGCTCGGTCGTGAGGTCGTCCTCCTCGACAGCGGTGCGGCCGGTGGGCAGGCCTCGGGACGGGCCGCAGGCCTGTTCAAGTCGATCCAGCCCGACGAGGTCAGGACCGTGGTCGCGCGGCGGAGCATCGAGCGCGCGCTGACGTTCGAGCAGTGGACCGGCATACCCCTCGCGGTCGAGCAGTCCGGCAGCCTCGTGGTCGCGCGCACCGGCGAGCACGGCCGCATGCTCCAGCGAGAGGTCGCGGCGTCGCGTGGCTGGGGCGTACCTGTCGGCGACCTCGACGCCCGCTCCCTCGCCGGACGCTCGTCGCTGTACCGGCCCACCGGCGGCGAGCAGGCCTGGTGGTGCCCCGAAGACGTCTACGTCGAGGAGCCGATGTCGCTCGTGCACGCCTACGTCGCCGCGGCCGTACGTCACGGTGTCGAGCTCCGCGAGCACGAACCGGTGGTCGCCGTCGAGCGCGACAGCGACAGGATCGTCGCGGTGGTCTCGTCCACCGCCCGCTTCGAGACGGCGGTCGTCGTCGACGCCGCGGGAGCCTGGAGCCGCCCGGTCGCTGCGCTCGCGGGCGCCCAGGTTCCGGTGGTGCCGGTACGCCATCAGCTGCTGGTCACCGAGCCGTCCTCCGACGTCGACGCCGCTGACCCGATCGTGCGCGTCGTCGACGCAGCGGTCTACCTGCGACCGGCCCGTGGCGGTCTCATGCTCGGCGGCTTCGAGGCGGACCCGCTCGCGGTGCTGGACCCCCAGCCGGCTGATCCGGTCCTCGATCTCTCGGTCCTCGCGCGGATGGCCGACCTGGTCGGCAAGGAAGTCCCGTCGGCCGACCCGGCCCGGACGGCCGAGCATCGCGGCGGCATGTTCACGATGTCCGCGGACGGCCGGTTCCTCATCGGCCGAGCCGGCCGAGCCGGCCGAGCCGCCTGCGTCGACGGCCTGTGGGTGGCGTCGGGCTGCAACGGCTCCGGCTTCTCGTCGTCCCTCGGGCTCGGCGAGGTGCTCGCCCAGCTGATCACCGGCGCCGACCCGTACGTCGACGTGACCTCGCTCGCCCCCGGTCGCAGCAACGGGTACGACGATCCGGGACGGTACGACGACCTCGTCGCGGCTGGCCGCTGGCAGTACGCCCACTACTACGACCCGGCGCACTAGACCCATGGACGACCGGCTCGCCGAGGCGCTCGCCCCTGTGCTCGAGGACGTCGCTCGCACCTGCGCGCTGCCAGCCAGCATCGTGGACGAACCGTGGTCCGATCTCGGGCCGAGCGCCATGCTGATGTCACCCGACGGGAGTGGTACCGGGATCTTCGTCGTCCTGGCCGAGGACGAGGCGAGCCAGGTCGTGCGTGTCGCCGAGCAGGTCCAGGACTGGGCGGTCGAGGAGCTGTGGGCCCGCGGCCTGCCGGCCGTCTGGCCGCACTGCGACCTGCACCCTGACACGCATCCGCTGCAGGCCACCCAGAACGGGCTGGGTCAACCGGCGTGGGCCTGCCCGGTCGAGGGGTGGGTCCAGGGGCGCATCGGCCGGCTGGCGCCGTCAGGCTGAGTCGTCAGCCTGAGCCGGCGGCCTCGGCGGCCGCGCGCGCTGTCTTGCGGGCGATGTCGGCCAGGGCGGCCCGGCGCGCGGCGTCGGCCTCGTACGTCTCGACGCGGTTCTTGACGACGCGACCCGGCACGCCGACCACCACAGACATGGGCGGGACATCTCGGTTGATCAGGCTGTGCGCCGCGAGCACGCTGCCAGCACCTACGGTGATCCCGCGCAGCACGGTCACCTTGACCCCGAGCCAGCAGTCCGGTCCGATGCGCACCGGGGACTTGACGATGCCCTGGTCCTTGATGGGTACGTGGATGTCGGCGTACACGTGGTCGAAGTCGCACACGTACACCCAGTCGGCCACGATGGTCCGCGCACCGAACTCGATGTCCAGGTAGCAGTTGACGGTGTTGTCCTTGCCGAACACGCACTTGTCGCCGATCCGCAGGTTGCCCTCGTGGCAGCGCAGCGAGTTCCCGCTGCCGATGTGCACCCACCTGCCGACGACGAGGCGGCCGTAGCCCTTGCGCGCGTAGACCTCGACGTTCTTGCCCAGGAACACGAAACCCTCGGTGACGATGTGCCGGTTGCGCAGCCGCCAGACGAAGAACCGCCAGTAGCGCACCAGGTACCAGGGCGTCCACGCCCGGTGGCGGACGACCCAGCGCAGGCTCGCCCAGGTGAGGAACCGGGCCTGCCTCGGGTCACGGCGCCCCACTAGCTGTCCGGTGTGGGTGTCGGCTTCGTCCCCGTCAGGCACACGTTGTAGAACAGCTCGGGCGGCACCACCCGTGCGAGCACCTTCTCGTCGAGCGCCGACAGCGCCAGCCAGCCCCTGTACGCGAACGTCGCGTACCGCCAGCCGAGGCGCTGCGCGTTGACGGCGTACTCGAAGGTGCGCACCGGCCAGCCGAACCACGACGCGGTCAGCTCCTCGGTGACCGTACGGACGTCGACGGCTCCGGCTCGCACGGCCAACCGGGCCAGCTGCGTCGGGTCGAAGGTGTGCAGGTCGACGACCGCCTCGAGCGCGGCGGCGCGTGACGAGGCCTCGAGCTCCTCCCTCGGACGGGCCCACCGGTCGCGAAGCAGTGGCAGCTGCGACACCCGTGTCGTCGCCTCCCAGGTGAGCCGCGACAGCCGCCGTGCCACGTAGTCACCGCGCCGCGTCGGCTCCCCGGCGAACACGAAGCGTCCCCCGGGCCGCAGCACGCGCAGCGCCTCCGCGATCGCCAGCTGGACGTCCGGGATGTGGTGCAGCACCGCATGCCCGACCACCAGGTCGAAGGTGTCGTCGTCGTACGGGATCGACTCGGCATCCGCCACCCGGCCCTCGACCGGCGCGCCCAGCCGGTCAGCGTTCCGCACCGCTGCCTCGACCATCCCCGGCGAGATGTCGGTGACGTGGCCCCCGTCGAGGACGCCCGCCTGGCGCAGGTTGAGCAGGAAGAACCCGGTGCCGCAACCGATCTCGAGCGCCTTGGCGTACGGCCACCCGTCGCGACCGGCGACGTGCACGAAGCGGTCGCGCGCGTAGGAGATGCACCGGTCGTCGTAGGAGATGGACCACTTGGCGTCGTAGGTCGACGCCTCCCAGTCGTGGTACAGCACGTTGGCCAGCTTGGGGTCGTCCCACGCGGCCCGGATCTGCTCCGCGGAGAGCTCAGGCGCCACGGAACTGGGCCTTGCCAGGGCCGTTCTCGACGAACGAGGTCATCCCGATGGCCTGGTCCTCCGTCGCGAAGAGGCCGGTGAACTGCATGCGCTCGATCTCGAGACCGGTGGCCAGGTCGACCTCGAGACCCCGGTCGATCGCCTCCTTGGCCGCACGCAGCGCGTACGACGGTCCGGTCACGAACCGCTCGACCATCGCGCGAGCCTCTGCGTAGACGTCGTCGGGGGCGACGACCTTGTTGACCAGCCCCATCGCGAGCGCCTCGTCGGCGCCGACAAAACGACCGGTGTAGACGATGTCCTTGGCGCGCGAGGGGCCGACCAGCCGGGGCAGTCGCTGCGTACCGCCTGCGCCGGGGATGATGCCGAGCTGGATCTCCGGCTGGCCGAGCTTGGCGTTGTCGCCGGCGACCCGGAAGTCGCAGCAGAGGGCCAGCTCGAGGCCACCACCGAGCGCGTAGCCGGTGATGGCNGCGACGGTCGGCTTCGGGATCCCCGCGACCGCGGTGAACGAGGACTGGAGGCGAGCGCCCTCGTCGACGACCTGCGCGTAGGTCCAGCGCGCCATCTCCTTGACGTCGGCGCCGGCCGCGAACACCTTCTCGCCGCCGTAGACGACGACGGCACGCACGTCGCTGCGTTCGCTCGCCTCGTCGGCAGCTGCGCGGATCTCCTCCTGGACCTGGCGCGACAAGGCGTTCATCGGCGGCCGGTCGAGCCGGATGGTGCCGATCCCGCCTTCGACCTCGAGCCGTACGACCTCACCCACGGTGTGCTCCAGTCCACGAGGCTGCAGGTGGCGACGAGCCTAGTGCGACCAGGACCAGCGCACTCGGGCAGGATGTCCCGGTGACCGACGCACAGCTGCCATGGCCGGGGACGTGGGCGCCCCTCGGCGCCACGGCGGACGACGAGGGCACCAACTTCGCGCTGTGGGCCGACGGTGCGGCCGCGGTGGAGGTCTGCTTGCTGGACGGTGACCGCGAGACCCGTTACCCGCTCAGCGAGCGGACGTTCCACGTCTGGCACGGCTACCTGCCGGGCGTGCGCCCCGGACAGCACTACGGCTTCCGGGTCTACGGGCCGTGGGACCCCAGGAACGGTTCGCGGTTCAACTCGGCCAAGCTGCTGCTGGACCCGTACGCGCGGGCGATCGACGGCACCCTCGCCTACCAGCCGGCGATCTACGGGTACCGGGCGGCCGACCACGGCCCCGGGGCCGGTGGCCCGGACGACACCGTGCGCGACGACACCGACTCGGCGCCCTACGTCCCCCGCTCCGTCGTGGTGCGCGACGACTTCGACTGGGGGGACGACCGCCCGCCGGCCACGCCGTGGGGCGACACCACCATCTACGAGCTGCACGTGCGTGGCTTCACCCGTACGCACCCGGGGGTGCCCGAGGCCTTGCGCGGGACGTTCGCCGGGCTCGCCCACCCGGCGGCGGTCCAGCACCTCGTCGACCTCGGCATCTCGGCCGTCGAGCTGCTGCCGGTGCACGAGTTCATCACCGAGCCGCGGCTCGTCGCCCAGGGCCTGACCAACTACTGGGGATACAACTCCATCGGCTACTTCGCCCCGCACGCGGCCTACGCGGCGGCGGGCCGGCAGGTCGACGAGTTCAAGTCGATGGTCAAGGCGCTGCACGCGGCCGGGCTCGAGGTGATCCTGGACGTCGTCTACAACCACACCGGGGAGGGCGACGAGCTCGGGCCGACGCTGGCGTTCCGGGGCCTGGACAACGCTGCCTACTACCGGCTGAAGGACGGGGGCCGGCACTACGCCGACTACACCGGCTGCGGCAACACCCTCGACGTGAGCGAGGCGCACGTCCTCCAGCTCGTCATGGACTCGCTCCGCTACTGGGTCCTCGAGATGCACGTCGACGGGTTCCGCTTCGACCTCGCCGCCGCGCTCGCCCGTTCGATGCACGACGTCGACATGCTCGGCGGGTTCCTCACCACCATCCAGCAGGACCCGGTGCTGTCGCGCGTCAAGCTGATCGCCGAGCCGTGGGACGTCGGGCAGGGCGGCTACCAGGTCGGCGAGTTCCCGCCGCTGTGGAGCGAGTGGAACGACAAGTACCGCGATGCCATGCGGGACTTCTGGCGCGGCGCCGACGGTGGCGTCCGCGANATGGGCTACCGGCTGTCGGGTTCGTCCGACCTCTACTCCGACGACGGGCGACGACCCTTCGCCTCCATCAACTTCGTCGCGGCGCACGACGGCTTCACGCTGCGCGACCTCGTGTCGTACGACCGGAAGCACAACGAGGGCAACGGCGAGGACGGGCGCGACGGGTCCGGCGCGAACCACAGCTGGAACCACGGCGTCGAGGGCGAGACCGACGACGCCGATGTCCTGATGGTGCGAAGGCGAACCCTCCGCAACCTGCTGACGACCCTGCTGCTCTCGACCGGTGTCCCGATGCTCGCTCAGGGCGACGAGATGGGTCGTACGCAGGGCGGCAACAACAACGCCTACTGCCTCGACTCCCCCGTCTCGTGGGTGGACTGGGACCTGGCGCCATGGCAGCAGGAGCTGCTCATGTGGACGCGCACCCTGGTCGCGCTGCGACGGGAGCACCCGGTGTTCCGGCACCGGCACTTCCTCGAGGGTCGACCGGCCTACGCCGGCGGGCCGAAGGACCTCGCNTGGTTCCGACCGGACGGGCACGAGCTGGTCGACGCCGACTGGTGGTCGCCGGAGAACGAGACCCTCGGGATGTACCTCTCGGGCGACGGGCTCCGCAACCGCAGCCGTCGCGGCGAACGCATCCGCGACGACTCGTTCCTGCTGGTCCTGCACGCGGGGGCCGCGGCGGCCGGCTTCACCCTGCCCGGCGAGCCGTGGGCCAGCGGCTGGAGCGTCGTCCTCGACACGACCCTCGACCTGCCTGCCGAGTCGGCTGCACCGGCGCCGGGGCAGCCGCTTCCGCTCACCCCGCGGTCGGCCGTGCTGCTGCGCGCCGACTAGCTAGCTGCTCCGGCTACCGGCCGGGGCGGTCAGGGATCGTGGACTCCCCGACGTTGACGTCCAGCCAGTCCTTCAACGGTTGCGTCGATCGGAAGAACGCGGCGAGCTGTCTCGGCGCGCGCTTCGACCCCAGCCAGTCCGAGGGCGGGAACTCCCGCCAGGCCGTGATCCCCTTGCGGCGCAACAGGTCTACCCGCGGATGGTCCTTGGCGTACCCGCGTGGAGCCGTCTTGAGGACGTCGTGCCCGATCAGCTCGCTGCCGGCCCGCGCGAGGTCGGCGGCGATCCGCTCCAGCTGCGTGCCCGTGCGGTCGGCGTCGACCGCTTGGCGGTAGCGCTCCAGCTGGTCGCTGGCAAGGTGGAACGCCCCCGCACCCGCGCCCAGGCCACCCGCCGAGAGCTGGATGTAACCACCTCGGGCGAGCACCGCCGCGATGGTCGTCTTGTACGGGGACTTGTCGGCGCTGAACCTGGTGTCCCGGTAGGGCCGGAACAGCTTGGCCTCGCCGAACTCGGGCGCCAGCTCGGCGAGCAGCGCGTGCATCGGCGCCGCAACCTGGTCGTCGTAGACCTGCTTGTGCGCCAGCCAGTAGGCCTTCGTGTTCTCCACCTCGAGCTGGTCGAAGAACGCGATGGCCTCGTCGGTCCATCCGGTGAAGCCCATCCCCCGACCGTACCGCCGCCGCCATCGGCTTCACCCGCGACNTGGGGGCTGCGCGGGCGCCGGGACCCGGCTTCCACGCGCGGGCGGCGCGAATTGCGGTCGCTGGGGCAGCACCTATTCGCGCCAACCCCGCGCGTACCCGAGCAGATGGCGTTTGGTGGTGCCGAGGGGCCGAGCGTCCGAGGGCCGCGCCGACGTGGCCGTGTGNGACCAGGTCAGGACCTGGTCCCACACGGACAGGTGCGCTAGCGGAGGTCGCCCTCGGTCATCGCACCGGGCGAGTGCGGGAGGGCGACGAGGTTCATCTCCGCCGCTGACGCCAGGTAGCGGTTCTTCGGCAGGATGCGCACCGTGTAGCCGAAGGAGCCGGCCCGGTCGAGCGGCAGCACGCCGTCGAAGCGCCAGCGGCCGCTCTCGTACGCGACGGCGGGCGCGAGGGACATCGCCGCGGGCTGGACCAGCCGGTCGTCGTAGTCGGCGCGGCCGTACAGCACCTGGCAGTCGACGTCGTCCGGCGTCAGGGCGCCCAGCGAGACGAACGCCCGCAGCTGCAGGTGCTCGCCGAGCGTCGGGCTGTCGCCGACCCCGCCGGCCTCGAGATGGTCGACGTGGACGGCGCCCCACTCCTTGGCGACGTGCTGCTTCCAGGTCGCGAGCTCCTGCGCGACGACGTGCAGCGGCCCGTCCATGGCCCGGGCCGACTCGGCGGCCGGCCGGTACAGGTTGTTGACGTAGTCGTGCACCATCCGGCTCGCAAGCACCTTGGGCCCGAGCGAGCGCAGCGTGTGCCGCACCATCGAGATCCACCGGGTGGGCAGCCCGTCGGCGCCCAGGTCGTAGAACCGCGACGCGACCGAGTGCTCGATGAGGTCGTACAGCGCCGACGACTCGATGTCGTCGCGGCGGTCGGGGTCGTCGATGCCGTCAGCGGTCGGGATCGCCCAGCCGTTCTCGCCGTCGTACATCTCGTCCCACCACCCGTCGAGGATCGACAGGTTGAGGCAGCCGTTGAGGGCGGCCTTCATCCCCGACGTGCCGCACGCCTCGAGCGGCCGGAGGGGGTTGTTGAGCCACACGTCGCAGCCGGGGTAGAGATCGGCGGCCATCGCCATGTCGTAGTCGGGCAGGAACACGATGCGGTGCCGCACGGCTGGGTGGTCGGAGAACTGGATCAGCTGCTGGATGAGCTTCTTGCCTCCGTCGTCGGCCGGGTGCGACTTGCCGGCGACGACGATCTGGATCGGCCGCTCGGGATCGGTCAGCAGGGCCGTGAGGCGGACCGGGTCGCGCATCATCAGCGTGAGCCGCTTGTACGAGGGGACCCGCCTGGCGAAGCCAATGGTCAGCACGTCGGGGTCGAGGACGTCGTCGACCCAGCCCAGCTCGGCCGCGCTGGCGCCGCGCTGCAGCCACGACACCCGCAGCCGCCGGCGGGCCTCGTCGACCAGGCGGGCCCGGAGGATCCGCCGCGTCGTCCAGATCTCGGCGTCGCCGACCTGCTCGATCGACTCCCAGCCACGCCCCTCGTCCACGAGCTCGGGGCCGACGGTACGGCGGGCCAGCTCGATGACCTCCCGGGCGACCCAGGTCGGCGCGTGCACCCCGTTGGTGACCGACGTGATCGGCACCTCGTCGGCGTCGAACGCCGGCCACAGCCCGTTGAACATCCCGCGGCTGACCACGCCGTGCAGCTTGGCCACACCGTTGGCCCGCTGCGCCAGGCGCAGGCCCATCACGGCCATGTTGAACACGCCCGGGTCGCCGCCGTCGTACGTCTCCGCACCGAGCGCCAGGATCCCGTCGACCGGTACGGTCGGCGCCGCGTTGTCGCCGCCGAAGTACTGCTCGACGAGCTCGCGCGGGAACCGGTCGATGCCGGCGGGGACGGGGGTGTGCGTGGTGAAGACGGTGCCGGCGCGAACGACCTCGATCGCCGCGTCGACCGTCAGCCCCTCGTCCTCGGTGAGCTCGCGGATCCGCTCCACGCCGAGGAACCCGGCGTGGCCCTCGTTGGTGTGGAACACCTCGGGGGCCGCGTGCCCGGTGATGCGGCAGTAGGCGCGGATGGCGCGCACGCCGCCGATGCCGAGCAGCATCTCCTGGAGCAGGCGATGCTCGGAGCCGCCGCCGTACAACCGGTCCGTGACCTCGCGCTCGGCCGGTTCGTTGCCCTCGAAGTCCGAGTCGAGCAGCAGCAGAGGTACGCGGCCGACCTGGGCCTTCCAGACCTGTGCCAGCAGGCGGCGTCCGCCGGGCAGCATGACGGCGACGTGCAGGGCGGAGCCGTCGGTGTCGCACACCTGAGTGATCGGCAGCCCGTGCGGGTCGATGACGGGGTAGGTCTCCTGCTGCCAGCCCTCGCGCGACAGCGACTGGCGGAAGTAGCCGCTGCGGTACAGCAGGCCGACGCCGACCAGCGGAACGCCGAGGTCGCTGGCCGCCTTCAGGTGGTCACCGGCAAGGATGCCGAGACCACCGGAGTACTGCGGCAGGACGGCGGTGATGCCGTACTCCGGCGAGAAGTAGCCGATCGCAGCGGGCGGCGCCCCCGCGCCCGACTCCGTGCCGTGCAGCGACTGGTACCACCGGGGCTCGGACAGGTAGCGCTCGAGGTCGGCGTGGGCCGCGGAGAGCCGGTCGAGGAAGGGACCGTCCTCGGCGAGCTCGGCGAACCGCTCGCGCGACACCGCCCCGAGCAGGCGGGTCGGGTCGTGCTCGACCTCACGCCAGATCTGCGGGTCGACCGAGGCGAACAGGTCCCGCGTCTCGGGATGCCACGACCAGCGCAGGTTCATGACGAGGTCGCCGAGCGGGGCAAGGGGTTCGGGCAGGGCGGTTCGGACCGTGAACCGTCGGATGGCACGCATCCGAAAAGGGTAGTGGCCGGTGTTGCAGCAAGATGACAAGCAGGTTGCAGCAGCAGGCGCGCGCCTTTCAGCAACGGACCGGAGCAGCCGTACTCCCGTGCAGTCGCCTTGCCCGATAGCGTCTCCCAGGTGACTACCAGGACCGGCCGGATCCCCGTGGTCGACGTCCAGCCCGCGGTCGACTGCGGCCGCTTCCCGGCCAAGGCCGTGGTGGGCGAGACGTTCACGGTCTCGGCCACGGTGTTCCGCGAGGGCCACGACGCCGTCGGCGCCAACGTCGTGCTGCGGCCGTTCCCCGCGGCCAGGGCGACGAAGAAGCGGGGCGAGCCGCCGTGGCTCCCGATGCAGCTGGTCTCGGCCGGCTTCGATCGGTGGGCGGTCGACGTGACGGCTGCCGCCGAGGGCGAGTGGACGTTCCACGTCGAGGCGTGGGACCACCCGCTCGGCACGTGGCTGCACGATGCGCCGATCAAGGTACCGGCCGGCCTCGACACCGAGCTGGTCTTCGAGGAGGGCGCCCGGCTGTTCGCTCAGGCGTCCGCGGCCGCCCCCAAGGAGTCCGACGACGCTGCGCGCAGCATGTTCTGGGACGTCGCCGTCGCGCTTCGAGACTCCTCGCGGCCCGACCTCGCCCGGCTCAGCGCCGCCACCGCGCCCGAGGTCCTCGAGCTCGTCGAGCGCTGGCCTCTGCGCCGCCTCGTGACCCAGTCCGAGCCGCTGCCGCTTCGGGTCGAGCGCCAGCGGGCCCTCTACGGGGCGTGGTACGAGTTCTTCCCGCGTTCGGAGGGAGCGGTCGTCGACCCGACCGGACGCAAGCCGCCCAGGAGCGGCACCTTCGCGACGGCCGCGAAGCGGCTGGCGGCCGTGGCGGCCATGGGGTTCGACGTCATCTACCTGCCGCCGATCCACCCGATCGGGAGGACGTTCCGCAAGGGCGCGAACAACACCCTCAACCCGGGCCCGACCGACCCTGGGGTCCCCTGGGCGGTCGGCAGCTCCGACGGCGGCCACGACGCGATCCACCCCGAGCTCGGCACCCTGGCCGACTTCGACGCGTTCGTCGCGCACGCGGCCGAGGTGGGCCTCGAGGTCGCGCTCGACTTCGCGCTGCAGGCGGCCCCCGACCATCCGTGGGTGACCGAGCATCCGGAGTGGTTCACGACGCGGGCAGACGGCACGATCGCGTACGCCGAGAACCCGCCGAAGAAGTACCAGGACATCTACCCGATCAACTTCGACAACGACCCTCCCGGCATCTACGCCGAGTCGCTGCGCGTGCTGAGGCACTGGATGTCGCACGGCGTCCGAATCTTCCGCGTGGACAACCCGCACACGAAGCCGGTCGAGTTCTGGGAGTGGTTGCTCGCCGAGGTGCGGCGCACCGACCCCGACGTCGTCTTCCTCGCGGAGGCGTTCACCCGGCCGCCGATGATGCGCCAGCTCGGCAAGGTCGGCTTCCACCAGTCGTACACCTACTTCACCTGGCGCACCGGGAAGGTGGAGCTGCAGGACTACCTCACCGAGCTGTCCACGGACACGGCGGCCTACATGCGGCCCAACTTCTTCGTGAACACGCCCGACATCCTGCACGCATCCCTGCAGTACGGCGGGCCGCCGGCCTTCAAGATCCGCGCCGTGCTCGCCTCCATGCTCGCGCCGTCCTGGGGCGTCTACGCAGGCTTCGAGCTGTACGAGCACGTGGCGGTACGACCCGGTTCCGAGGAGTACCTCGACTCCGAGAAGTACCAGCTGCGGCCGCGGAACTGGGAGAAGGCCGAGGCCGACGGCCGCAGCCTCGCGCCGTACCTCACCCGGCTGAACGAGGTCCGGCGCGCGCACCCGGCCCTGCACGAGCTGCGCAACCTGCGCTTCCACGGGACCGAGAGCGACGACGTCCTGGCCTTCAGCAAGCACACCAGGGACGCCGAGGGCGAGCCCGACGACCTGGTCATCGTCGTCGTCAACCTCGACCCGCACGGAGCGCGCGAGACCGTCGTCAACCTCGACCTGCCCGCACTCGGCATGGACTGGGGCGACACGTTCTCGGTCCACGACCAGCTCAGCGGCGAGACCTGGCTGTGGGGCGCCCGCAACTACGTCCGCCTCGACCCGTTCCACGAGCCCGCCCACGTCCTCGTGGTGCGCCGATGACCGACTCCCCCGACACGCCGGGCACCCCGCTGCACGACCCGTACGACACCCGCACCCCCGGCGACCCCGAGTGGTTCAAGCGAGCCGTCTTCTACGAGGTGCTCGTCCGGTCGTTCTTCGACTCGAACGCCGACGGGATCGGCGACCTCTCCGGGCTCACCCAGAAGCTGGACTACCTGCAGTGGCTCGGCGTCGACTGCCTCTGGCTGCCGCCCTTCACCAGGTCGCCGCTGCGCGACGGCGGCTACGACGTCTCCGACTACCTCGACGTGCACCCGGACGTCGGCACCCTCGGCGACTTCGTCGAGCTCGTCGACGCCGCGCACGCCCGCGGCCTGCGGGTGATCATCGACTTCGTCATGAACCACACGTCCGACCAGCACGCGTGGTTCCAGGCCAGCCGCTCCGACCCCTCCGGGCCGTACGGCGACTTCTACGTCTGGTCCGACACCGACGAGCAGTACGCCGACGCCCGCATCATCTTCGTCGACACGGAGAGCTCCAACTGGACGTTCGACCCGATCCGGCGGCAGTACTACTGGCACCGCTTCTTCTCCCACCAGCCCGACCTCAACTACGAGAACCCGCGGGTGCAGGACGCGATCATGGAGGCGCTGCGCTTCTGGCTCGACCTCGGTATCGACGGGTTCCGGCTCGACGCGGTGCCCTACCTCTTCGAGGCCGAGGGCACCAACTGCGAGAACCTGCCCGAGACCCACGTGTTCCTGCGGAAAGTGCGCGCCGAGGTCGACCGGCTGTACCCCGACCGGGTGCTGCTCGCCGAGGCCAACCAGTGGCCGCAGGACGTCGTCCACTACATGGGCAACCAGGAGGTCGGCGGCGACGAGTGCCACATGGCGTTCCACTTCCCGGTGATGCCACGGCTGTTCATGGCCGTGCGCCGGGAGTCGCGCTACCCCATCTCGGACATCATGGCCGCCACCCCGCCGATCCCCTCGGGCTGCCAGTGGGGCATCTTCTTGCGCAACCACGACGAGCTGACGCTCGAGATGGTGACGGACGAGGAACGCGACTACATGTACGGCGAGTACGCCAAGGACCCGCGGATGCGGGCCAACATCGGCATCCGCCGCCGGCTCGCCCCCCTGCTGGACAACGACCGCAACCAGATCGAGCTCTTCACCGCGCTCCTCCTCGCCCTGCCCGGCTCCCCGGTCCTGTACTACGGCGACGAGATCGGCATGGGCGACAACATCTGGCTGGGCGACCGCGACGGCGTCCGTACCCCGATGCACTGGACCCCCGACCGCAACGCAGGTTTCTCGACCTGTGAGCCGGGAAGGCTGATGTTCCCCCCGGTGGCAGACGCCGTCTACGGATTCCAGGTGACCAACGTAGAGTCGCAGCTGAAGAACACCACGTCGCTACTGCACTGGACGCGGCGTCTGATCGAGGTCCGCAAGCAGAACCCTGCGTTCGGCCTCGGCTCGTTCACCGACCTGGGCGGCAGCAACCCGACGGTCTTCGCGTTCCTGCGGGAGTGGGACGGCGACCGCGTGATGTGCGTCAACAACCTGTCCAGGTCACCGCAGCCGGTGGAGCTGGACCTGCGAGCGTACGAAGGGAGCCAGCCGGTGGAGATGCTCGGAGGCTCCCACTTCCCGCGGATCGGCGAGCTCCCCTACCTGCTCACGCTGGCTGGGCACGGGTTCTACTGGTTCCGCCTGGTGGACACGTTGTGAGCGCCGACCTGCGCCACGGGCCCACCCACGAGGAGCTGGCCGAGTTCCTCGGCCGCCAGCGGTGGTTCGCCGGTCAGCACGGCTCGATCGCGGTCACGGACGTGCGCACGCTCGCCCGGCTCGTGGACGACCCGCCGGTCGACGTGCTGATGATCGACGCGGAGGTCGACGGTGGCGAGACGGTCACCTACCAGCTCGAGCTCGAGCGGACGGCTGCTCCGGTCGAGCGGCTGGAGCACGTGCGCGTCGGTGCCGAGCCCGCGTACGACGCCCTGCACGACCGCGAGGTGACGCCGGTGTGGCCCCGGCTGATCGCGGAGGAGGCGACGGTCGGCTCGCTCTCCTTCCACCGCGTGCACCACGACGGCGGCCCCGAGCTGCTGCTCGACCGACCGAGCCTGGTGTTCACCGGCGAGCAGTCCAACACGACCCTCGCCTACGGCGACGCGATGGTGCTGAAGGTCTACCGGCAGGTCGCAGCCGGCGTGAACCCGGACGTCGAGGTGCATGTCGCGCTCGACCGCGTCGGCTGCCCGCACATCGCCGCACCGCTCGGCTGGGTCGACAGCCCCGAGGGCGTGCTGGCGTTCCTGCAGGAGTTCCTGGTCGGCGCGACCGAGGGCTGGGAGTCCGCCAAGGCCAGCGTGCGCGACCTGTTCGTCGAGGCCGACCTGCACCCGAGCGACTGCGGCGGCGACTTCGCCGCCGAGGCCGAGCGGCTCGGCATCGTCACGGCCGAGGTGCACGCCGCGCTCCGCGTGGCCTTCCCCACCGACGTCCTCGACCCGTCCCAGCTCGCCGAGCGGGCCCAGCTCATGCGCGACCGCCTGGACGCGGCGGTCGAGGAGGCGCCGAGCCTCCGCCCGTACGCCAAGGGGCTGGCCCGCGCGTTCGACGACCTCCACGACGCGGCTCTCGCCGGCGAGAAGCTGGCCGTCCAGCGCGTCCACGGCGACTTCCATCTCGGGCAGGTGCTGCGCACCTCGGCCGGCTGGAAGCTGCTCGACTTCGAGGGCGAGCCGGCCACCCCGGCCGACGAGCGGCGGGCCCTGGACACGCCGATGCGCGACGTCGCCGCGATGCTGCGGTCGCTCGACTACGCGGCCAGGATGGTCCTCCTCGACCACCCGGACGACAGCCAGAGGGCCTACCGGGCCGCCGAGTGGGTCGAGCACAACGCCGACGCCTTCTGCAGCGGCTATGCGGCTGCGGCGGGACGGCATCCGCGAGACGATGACGTCCTCCTACGTGCGCTGGTGACGGAGAAGGCGGTGTACGAGGTGATCTACGAGTCCCGGATGAGACCAGGGTGGACGGTGCTCCCCATGGCCGCGATCGAACGGCTCGCCGGATGAGCACGGCCGCCACGGCGGTCGAGACGCTGGACGACGACCTCCGCCGCCAGCTCGACGAGCTGGTCGCCGGGCGGCACCACGCGCCGCACTCGTTGCTCGGCCCGCACCCCGGGCCGGCCGGCGTGACCGTACGCGTCCTGCGCCCCTGGGCCGCCTCGATCGCCGTACGGGTCGGTGGCGAGCAGTTCCCCCTCACGCACCTGCACGAGGGCGTCTGGTCGGGCGTGCTGCCGATGCCCGAGGTGCCCGACTACCGCGTCGAGGTCGACTACGGCGACGGGCCGGCCGAGGCCGACGACCCGTACCGGTTCCTGCCCACCCTGGGCGAGCTCGACCAGCACCTGATCGCCGAGGGGCGGCACGAGCAGCTGTGGGACGTGCTCGGCGCGCACGTCCGCGACTACGACGGCTACGCAGGCCCGGTGCACGGCACCTCCTTCGCCGTCTGGGCGCCCAACGCACAGGGCGTCCGCGTCGTCGGCGACTTCAACTACTGGGACGGCCGCGGCTACCCGCTCCGGGCCCTCGGGTCGACCGGCGTGTGGGAGCTGTTCGTGCCCGGACCCGGTGTCGGTACCCGGTACAAGTTCGAGATCCTCGGCCAGGACGGCGTGTGGCGGCAGAAGGCCGACCCGATGGCGAGGGCCACCGAGTGCCCGCCCGCCACGGCGTCGGTCGTGACCCACGCGATGCACGTCTGGGACGACGCGGAGTGGCTCGCGAAACGGGCAGCATCTGACCCGCACACCGGGCCGATGAGCATCTACGAGGTGCACATCGGGTCGTGGCGGCAGGGCCTGTCCTACCGCCAGCTCGCCGACGACCTCGTCGGCTACGTGTCCGACACCGGGTTCACGCACGTGGAGTTCCTGCCGGTCGCCGAGCACCCGTTCGGCGGGTCGTGGGGCTACCAGGTCACGTCGTACTACGCGCCGACGGCGCGCTTCGGCACCCCCGACGACTTCCGCTACCTCGTCGACAAGCTGCACCAGGCCGGCATCGGCGTGATCGTCGACTGGGTGCCCGCGCACTTCCCCAAGGACTCCTGGGCGCTCGCCCGCTTCGACGGCACGAACCTGTACGAGCACGGCGACCCGCGGCGCGGCGAGCAGCCCGACTGGGGCACCCTCGTCTTCGACTTCGGGCGGCGCGAGGTCCGGAACTTCCTGGTGGCCAACGCGATCTACTGGCTCGAGGAGTTCCACGTCGACGGGCTGCGCGTCGACGCCGTCGCCTCGATGCTCTACCTCGACTACTCCCGCAAGGAGGGCGAGTGGACGCCGAACATCCATGGCGGCCGCGAGAACCTCGAGGCNGTGGCGTTCATCCAGGAGGTCAACGCCACCGTCTACAAACGGGTGCCCGGCGCGGTCATGGTNGCCGAGGAGTCGACCGCGTGGCCCGGCGTCACGCGGCCGACCGACGCCGGCGGGCTCGGCTTCGGGCTGAAGTGGAACATGGGCTGGATGCACGACACCCTCGGCTACCTCGCCCACGACCCGATCCACCGCGCGTTCCACCACAACGACATGACGTTCGCCCTCATGTACGCGTGGAGCGAGCACTACCTGCTCCCGCTGTCGCACGACGAGGTCGTGCACGGCAAGGGCTCGCTGCTGCGCAAGGTGCCGGGTGACCGCTGGCGCCAGCTGGCTACGCTGCGCGCCTACTTCGCCTACCTGTGGGCGCACCCCGGCAAGCAGCTGCTGTTCATGGGCGGGGAGTTCGCCCAGGAGGCCGAGTGGTCCGAGGGCCGGTCGCTCGACTGGTGGCTGCTCGACCACGCCGACCACCGCGGGGTACGCGAGACGGTGCGCGACCTGAACCGGGTCTACAAGGAGACGCCCGCGCTCTGGCAGCGCGACCACGAGCCGGCCGGCTTCGAGTGGATCAACGCCGACGACGCGGCGAACAACGTGTTCTCGTTCCTGCGCTGGGGGAACGACAGCTCCGTCGTGGCCTGCGTCGCCAACTTCGCAGCGGTACCGCACGACGGCTACCGCCTCGCGCTGCCGTTCGCCGGCGACTGGGACGAGGTGCTCAACACCGACTCCGAGCTGTACTCGGGCAGCGGCGTGGGCAACCTGGGTGCCGTCCGCTCCGAGCCGGGTGACTGGGGCGGCCGGCCCACGTCGGCGCGGGTGATCCTGCCGCCGCTCGGGACCATCTGGCTGCGCTACGCCGGGCCCAGCGACGAGGCCGCGGGCGGGGCCTAGAGCCGCCTAGAACAGCGCGTTGGCGAGTGCCGTACGCCCCTTGACGACTCGAGGGTCGTCGTCACCGACCAGGGCGAACAGCTCGAGCAGGTGGGTCCTGGCCGCGGTGCGCTCGTCGCCGACCGTGCTGCGTACGACACCGACGAGGCGGTCGATCGCGGCGGACACCTGACCCTCGGCGACATCGACGTCGGCGGCGAGCGACTGCGCCGCGACATCGTCGGGCCGGGCGGCGGCAGCGGCGCGTACGGACACCGGGTCGGCATCGCGGGTGCGCCGGAGCAGCCGGACCCTCGCGAGCCCGACCTTGGCCTCCGAGCTGGCCGGCTGGGCGGCGACCAGCGCCTCGAAGGCCTGTACCGCCGCGTCGAGGTCGCCGGCATCGAGGGCGTCGAGCGCAGCCTCCTCGAGGGGGTCGATGGGCTCCATCGCCGGCTGGCCCGGCGCAGCCGCACCGTCGGGACCGGCGCCGGGAGTGCCCGGAGCGCCCGGGGCGAGCTCGCCGGCGAGCCCGGCGACCTGCTGCACGAACCCGCGCAGCTCGGCCTCCGGGATGGCCCCGGTGAAGCCGGGGACCAGCTGGCCCTGCCAGACGACGAAGACCACCGGGATGGACTGCACCTGGAAGGCCTGGGCCAGCCGCGGGTTGGCGTCGACGTCGATCTTGGCGAGCAGCCACGAACCGGCGCCCTCGAGGACGAGCTTCTCGAGGAGGGGCGAGAGCTGCTTGCACGGGCCGCACCACTCGGCCCAGAAGTCGATGACGACGGGCACCGTCATGGATCGGTCGATCACGTCGGTCTGGAAGGTCGCCTCGGTCGCGTCGATGACGAGCACGGAGCCGTCCGGAGCACCGGCGGCACCCGCGGGGCCGGCTGGCCCGTCAGCGCCTTGAGGGCCTGCGGCGCCGACGCCGGAGAGCTGCTCGGCACGCGCCGCCTCGGCCCGTTCCCTCGCCGCACGCTGGGCGGCCAGCGCAGCCAGGTCGACGGCGCCGTGGGTGCTGAAGCTGGAGGTCGACATGCCCCCATCCTTCCACCGCGAGGGGTGTGCCTCAGAACAGGTGGACGTTCTCGATCATCCAGGCGGAGCTGGCGGCGGCAGCGCCGAGGGCGGTGCCGACCGAGAGGAGCAACCAGGGCAGGTCCTGGCGCAGCTCGGCGCGCAGTCGCGAGCGGCGGCTGGTGGACCGTGCGACGACGGCGCGAGCGGCCGCCGGCTGGAACGGGACGTACGGGACGTACGTGGNGTGCGTGGCGTGCGTGGCGTGCGTGGCCATGATGGCCTCCTTATAAATACGAGACGTATCGTAGCGTAACACGAGGAGGTCTGGCCGTCATGCTGAGGAGGTGCCCGAGCAGGTGACGTCGACCACAGCACCAGCCCCGAAGGCCGCCGTCCGGCGGGGGCGCCCGCGCAGCGCGGCCACCGACCGCGTGATCCTCGATGCCGTCCGCGCCCTGCTGGTCGAGCACGGCTACAGCGGGCTCACCATCGAGGGCGTCGCCGCGCGCGCGGGCGTCGCCAAGACCACGCTGTACCGGCGCTGGACCACGAAGGCCGACCTCGTCGTCGACGCCGTCGTCGACACGCTCGCCCCGCTGTTCGCGACACGCGACGACGCCGAGCCGACCGAGCTGCTCCGCACGCTCGCCGACGCGCTCGCCCAGCCCGAGGCGCGGGCGGCGTTCCTCACCCTGGTCAGCGAGGCGGCCACGGACCCCCTTCTGCGGGAGCATGCGAACCGGCGGCTGATCGAGCCGAGCCGCCGTCTCGTCGAGCGGTGCGCGGCCAAGGTGACCACGACCATCGAGGGCGACCTGCTCTTCGACGTGATCGCCGGGACGGTCATCCATCGGGTGCTCGTGCTCGGCGGCGAGGCCGACGACGCCTTCATCACCGACCTGCTCGCCCTGGTGAGTCCCACCGGTTCCGTGCCTCCCGCCTCGTAGGCTGGCCGGATGGACTGGAGCCTGCGGGGCTGTGCGCGACACGGCCACATCACGTACGCCCCGACCGAGCCCGCGCTGAACGAGCGTCTGCACGCGGCCACTCCCGCCGGCGAGGCCTGGCGGTGCCTGCGGTGCGGCGACTTCGTCCTCGGGGAGCCGCACGGAGCCGGACCGGCCGACGACGCGCCGCTGGTGCTTCGCGGCAAGGCCCTGCGGGAGGCGACCATCCTGCGGCTGTTCGCCGTCGAACGCTGGGTCCGCGCGCTGATCCTCGTACTCGTCGGGATCGCGATCTTGCGGTTCAAGTCGTCCGAGGCGTCGCTGCGCCAGCTGTTCGACCAGGCGCTCCCCGCGGCCAAGCCGCTGGCCAACGTCCTCAACCTCAACCTCGACAGCAGCCCCACTGTCGACCGGATCCGTAGCCTGCTCGGGTCCAACCCGAACACGTTGACCTGGATCGCCGTCGCCCTCTTCGGCTACGCCACCATCCAGGTCGCCGAGGGCGTCGGCCTCTGGTCGCTCAAGCGCTGGGGCGAGTACCTCGCCGTCGTCGCCACCGGGGTGTTCCTGCCGTTCGAGATCTACGAGCTCACCGACAAGATCACCTGGCTCCGGCTGGGCGCGTTCTTGATCAACCTGGTGCTGGTGCTCTACCTGGTCGCCTCGAAGCGGCTCTTCGGGGTCCGGGGCGGCGGCCGGGCCTACCACGAGGAGCGCGCCAGCGTGTCCCTGCTCGAGGTGGAGGCTTCCGCTGCGGCTCGCGGCTGACAAGATGGCCCCATGCACGTGTCAGCCAAGGCGGACTACGCAGTACGCGCCCTCGTCGAGCTCACGGCGATGACGGCGGTGCAGCCCGGCTACGTCACCGTGGAGCAGCTCGCCGGGCGCCAGGGGCTGCCGGTGAAGTTCCTGGAGACCATCTTCACCGAGCTCCGCAAGGACGGCGTGGTCATCAGCCGCCGGGGGGTCGACGGCGGCTACCGGCTCGCGCGCGGCGCGGGCACCGTCACCGTGGCCGACATCATCCGTGCGGTCGACGGGCCCCTGGCAGCCGTACGCGGGCTGCGCCCCGAGGACACCGAGTACGGCGGCGCGGCCACGGCCCTGCCGCAGGTGTGGGTGGCCCTGCGAGCGGCCGTACGCAGCGTCCTCGAGGGGGTCACACTGGCCGACCTCGTGTCCGGCGACCTGCCCTCCGACGTGTCGGCGCTGACCGCGCCGGCCGCCGCCTGGCACCGCCGCTAGCTGGTCAGTCCGGCGACCAGCTCGTCGGCCGCGGCATACGGGTCGAGCAGCCCCCCGACGACGAGCCCGGCCAGCTCGATCACCCGCGACCCGTCCTGCAGGCCGGCCATGCGCCCACGCAGCGTCGCGAGGGCGATGGCCTCGATCTCGGCCGACGCGCGCCGCAGCCGGCGTCGCGCCATCGCCCCGCTCTCGACCAGCCAGGTCCGATGCGCGTCCAGCGCCTCGACGAGCTCGGGGACGCCCTCCCCCCGTGACGCGACGGTCTTGACCACCGGGGGCGTCCACCCCGCGACGTCGGGCCGGCGCTCGCCGAGGGTGAGCATGTGCCGCAGCTCGCGCGCGGTGTTGTCGGCGCCCTCGCGGTCGGCCTTGTTGACCGCGTAGACGTCGCCGATCTCCAGGATGCCGGCCTTGGCCGCCTGGACCCCGTCGCCCATCCCGGGCGCCAGCAGCACCACCACCGTGTCTGCCGTACCGGCCACCTCGACCTCGGACTGCCCGACACCGACGGTCTCGATGAGGACGACGTCGAAACCTGAGCCGTCGAGGACGCGGAGCGCCTGCGGCGTGGTCCAGGCCAGCCCGCCCAGGTGGCCCCGCGTGGCCATCGAGCGGATGAAGACACCCGGGTCGGTGGCGTGCTCCTGCATGCGCACGCGGTCACCCAGCAACGCGCCGCCGGAGAAGGGCGACGTCGGGTCGACGGCGAGCACCCCGACTCGCTCGCCGCGCCGCCGGAACTCGCCGACCAGCGCGGTGGTCGTCGTCGACTTGCCCACGCCCGGCGAGCCGGTGAGCCCGATCACGCGGGCCCGGCCCGCCCGCGGGGCAAGCAGGGCCATCGCCTCGCGCAGCTGGCTCGACCCGTCCTCGACGAGGGAGATCAGCCGCGCGACCGCGCGCGGGTCACCGCCCTGAGCCCGCTCGACCAGCTCCGGTACGTCGGCCACGTCCGGCCGGTCAGCCCTTGGGCACGTGCAGGATCAGCGCGTCGCCCTGACCGCCGCCGCCGCAGAGGGCTGCAGCACCGACGCCGCCGCCGCGCCGCTGCAGCTCGAGCGCCAGTGTCAGTGCGAGCCGGGCACCGGACATGCCGATCGGGTGTCCCATGGCGATGGCGCCGCCGTTGACGTTGACCTTGTCGTCGGGGAGCCCGAGCTCGCGCTGCGAGACGATGCCTACCGCCGCGAAGGCCTCGTTGATCTCGACGAGGTCGAGGTCCTGCGGCGTCAGCCCCTCGCGCTCGAGCGCCTTCTTGATGGCGTTGGACGGCTGCTCGTGCAACGAGGCGTCCGGCCCCGCGACGACGCCGTGCGCGCCGATCTCGGCGAGCCAGGTCAGCCCGAGCTGCTCGGCCTTGGCCTTGCTCATGACCACGACCGCGGCACCGCCGTCGGAGATCTGCGAGGCCGAACCCGCGGTGATCGTGCCCTCCTTGGTGAACGCGGGCCGCAGCCGGCCCAGGGACTCGACGGTCGTGTCGGCGCGGACGCCCTCGTCGGTCGTGAAGACCAGCGGGTCGCCCTTGCGCTGGGGGACCTCGACGGGGGTGATCTCCGCGTCGAACACGCCGTTCTTCTGAGCCACCGCGGCGCGCTGGTGCGAGCGCGCCGAGAACGCGTCCTGCTCCTCGCGGGTCAGCGCGTATCGCTCGTTGTACCGGTCCGTGGACAGCCCCATCGCCACCTGGTCGAACGCGCAGAACAGGCCGTCGTAGGCCATCGAGTCGACGAGGGTGACGTCGCCGTACTTGAAGCCCTCGCGCGACTTCGGCAGCAGGTGCGGCGCGTTGGTCATCGACTCCATGCCGCCCGCGACGATGATCTCGAACTCGCCCGCCCGGATCAGCTGGTCGGCGAGGGCGATCGCGTCGAGGCCGGAGAGGCAGACCTTGTTGATGGTGAGCGACGGGACGGACATCGAGATGCCGCCCTTGACCGCGGCCTGCCGCGCGGTCATCTGCCCGGCCCCGGCCTGCAGGACCTGGCCCATGATCACGTACTCGACCTGCTCGGGCGAGACGCCGGACCGCTCGAGAGCCGCCTTGATGGCGAAACCCCCGAGGTCGGCGGCACTGAAGTCCTTGAGCGATCCGAGCAGCCGCCCCATCGGGGTGCGAGCTCCGGCGACGATGACTGAGCCAGCCACGGGACGACCCTCCTGCAAGGGCCCGGGTATCGGGCCATACGGTGTGCTCCAACGATAGCGATGCCCAGCACGGGCTCCGTGGGCAGGGAGGCGGTCCAGGTGTTTACCCGCATCGACCACGTAGGGGTCGCCGTACCCGACCTGGACGCGGCGATCGCGTTCTACGAGGGGACGTTCGGCATGACGTGCGCCCACGTCGAGGTCAACGAGGCGCAGGGCGTGCGCGAGGCGATGATGGCCATCGGCGACTCGGGCGACTACATCCAGCTGCTCGCGCCCCTCACCCCCGAGTCCACGATCGCCAAGTTCCTCGCCCGAAGCGGCCCGGGGATCCAGCAGATCGCCTACACCGTCGACGATGTCGCGGCCGTGGCCGACGAGCTGCGGGCCAAGGGCGTGCGGCTGCTGTACGACGAGCCGCGCACCGGTACGGCCGCCTCGCTCGTCAACTTCGTCCACCCCAAGGATGCCGGCGGCGTGCTGGTCGAGCTGGTCCAGCACACCGGCGCCGCGACGTACGAGGAGGCGGTGTGAAGGACATCCGCGACGCGATCCTGGCCGGCGACACCACGTCGGAGGAGTACGCCGCGCTGCCGATCCCGGAGACGTACCTCGGGGTGACCGTCCACAAGGACGAGGACCAGATGTTCGCCGGGATGGCAGCCCGCGACAAGGACCCGCGGCGGTCCCTGCACGTCGAGCAGGTCCCGACGCCGGAGCTCGGGCCCGGCGAGGCCCTCGTCGCCGTGATGGCCAGCTCGATCAACTACAACACCGTGTGGACCTCGATCTTCGAGCCGGTCTCGACCTTCGGCTTTCTCGAGCGGTACGGGCGGACCTCGCCGCTGGCCAAGCGGCACGACCTGCCCTACCACGTCGTGGGCTCGGACCTGTCCGGCGTCGTGCTGCGTACCGGCCCAGGGGTGCACGCCTGGAAGCCAGGCGACGAGGTCGTCGCGCACTGCCTGTCCGTCGAGCTGGAGAGCCCGCTCGGGCACAACGACACCATGCTCGACCCGGAGCAACGCATCTGGGGCTTCGAGACCAACTTCGGCGGCCTCGCCCAGCTCGCGCTCGTCAAGGCCAACCAGCTGCTGCCGAAGTCGGCCCACCTGACGTGGGAGGAGGCCGCCGTACCCGGCCTCGTCAACTCCACCGCCTACCGCCAGCTGGTGTCCCGCAACGGCGCCGGCATGAAGCAGGGCGACATCGTGCTGATCTGGGGCGCGTCCGGCGGGCTCGGCTCGTACGCCACGCAGCTCGCCCTCGGTGGTGGCGCGACACCGGTCTGCGTCGTGTCCAGCGAGGAGAAGGCCGACATCTGCCGCCGCATGGGCGCCGAGCTGATCATCGACCGGTCCGCGGAGGACTACAAGTTCTGGAAGGACGAGCACACCCAGGACCCGAAGGAGTGGCAGCGCCTCGGCAAGAAGATCCGGGAGCTGACCGGCGGCGACGACGTCGACATCGTCTTCGAGCACCCNGGTCGCGAGACGTTCGGCGCCTCGGTCTACGTGGCNCGGCGCGGCGGGACGATCGTCACCTGCGCGTCGACGTCGGGCTACCTGCACGAGTACGACAACCGGTACCTGTGGATGAACCTCAAGCGGATCGTCGGCTCGCACTTCGCCAACTACCGCGAGGCGTGGGAGGCCAACCGGTTGATCCAGCGCGGCAGGATCCACCCCACGCTGTCACGGACGTACGCCCTCGCCGACACCGCCCAGGCCGCGTACGACGTCCACCGCAACGTGCACCAGGGCAAGATCGGCGTGCTCGCCCTGGCTCCCGAGGACGGGCTCGGCGTCCGCGACCCCGAGCTGCGGGCCAAGCACCTCGCCGAGATCAACCGCTTCCGCGACGTCTGACGCGCCCCGCACGTGCGCGGTCAGCTGGGTTTGGCGGCGGTGACGATGGCGCCCTTGGGCAGGGCGAAGAGCGTGGCGGCGGGCCTGGTGGTGTACGCCGTGATCTCGAAGCTGGTCGGCTCCGAGGCCACCTTGACGTAGCCGAGGATGCCCTGCGCCGTCGTACAGATCGTGCTCGTGCCCGCCACACCGCTGGCCACGAGGTCGACGCAGCTCATCGCGAAGCCGTGGACGGTACGGGTCGACGAGCTGACCTTGTCCCCGGCGAAGCCGGCGGCGACGGAGAGGCCCTCGAGGAACGCGGTCCAGTGCGACGGCGTGTACAGGTCGAAGATCTTGTTCTGCACGGCCGCGGTGGCCGGCGCCAGCTGCTGGCACGACCAGTGCGACTTCGGACCGGTACGGGCGGACGGCGGGGAGCACGAGTACTCGCCCCCGGCGTCGACGACGAGGTAGACCCGGGGAGCGCCCGAGCTGCCGGCGCCGGACGGGGTGTCCCGGAACAGCAGCCCCGTCGGCGGGGAGACGGCGTAGACGACGGTCGCCGGGGAGCTGCCGGTCGTCGTGTATGTGGCCTCGAACGGCACGGCGCCGACGTGCTGGAACTTGCCGGTGAAGGCGTCGATGGTGGCCTTGTTGCCCTCGACGTCGTTCTTGACCCGGTTGACGGTCGACACGACGCCGCAAGCGGCGACGCACAGGCCGATCACGACGAGGACCAGGGCCCTACCGGCTGCGCTGCGCATCACGAACCTCCCAGGTGAGGCGCCCCCGACCCAGGATAGGCCGCACCGCGACAGTACTGGGTGCTGTCGATGCATTCCCCTGTCGTCGCGTCCAGCACGATCATGAACGAGCAGACGAGGCTCGCCTCGATCTCCCGCCGGGCCTCGTCGGACATCGTCATCGGACCGTGGACGATCGGCCTGGACTCCGGGTACTCGATCACCCAGGCAAGCACGTCGGAGTGCGGCCGGCCATGCGCGCCCACAGCGATCCGGGTCTCCTCAGCCACGCCGGACAGAGCCTCCGGCTCGGTCCAGCCGCAGATCGTCCAGTCGATCCGACGGAGCACGACGTTCCGCTGACCCTGGGTCTTGGTGCCGCCGAATCCGAACCCGTCAGCGATGGCCAACGCATCTGCCTCGGTCAGCGCGGGCCGGTCGCCGGGTCTGGGCGGGCGCGTCACCAGGGACGCTCCGTACCTGATCTCCTCGTCCATCAGGCCAGCATGACAGCCGCGGCTCGGCCAACTCCCGCGCAAGCCTGACGATTCGTTTGATCTACGGCCGCCGATCGTCAGACGTAGCGCTCACATCGACGCGACGGACAGGCCGCCGTCGATGACCAGCGCCTGGCCGGTCATGAACGACGACGCGTCGCTCGCCAGGAACACCGCGGGCCCGCTCATCTCCTCGGCCGTCGCCCAGCGCGCCATCGGTACCCGGGAGATCAGCTGTTGACCGACCTCCTCGTTCGTACGCGCGAAGTCGGTCAGGTCGGTGGCGACCCAGCCCGGTACGAGGGCGTTGACGCGTACCCCCGCGTGCGCCCACTCGACGGCGAGGCTGCGGGTCAGCGACAGCACCGCCGCCTTGGCCGCGCCGTAGTGCGACATGAACGGCGTCGCCCCGAGCCCGGCCACCGAAGCCACGTTGATGACCGACCCCGTGCCCCGCTCGACCAGGTGCGGCCCGACGGCCTGGCACACGTGGACCGTGGAGTCGAGGTTGAGCTGCATGGTCTTCTGCCAGCCGGAGAAGCGCATGCCGACGAACGGGCTCATGAACGAGTTGCCGCCGGCGTTGTTGACCACGACGTCCAGGTGCCCGAGGGAGCTGATCGCGGTACCGACCGCGGTGGCGATCGCGTCGGCATCGGTGACGTCGGCGACGAGCACCACGGCCGAGCGGCCCAGCGCGCCCACCTCCGAGGCGACCTCCTCGAGCCGCTCGGCGTTTCGCGCCAGCAGCGCGACGTCGGCGCCGGCGGCCGCGTACGCGAGGGCGATGGAGCGCCCGATGCCGCGCGAGGCCCCGGTGACGAGGGCGGTCTTGCCGGCGAGGTCGATGGTCATGCGAGTCCTCCGGTGAGGTCGTTCCAGGTCTGGTACGGACCATGCCACGTCACGGGCAGCGGCGCTGCCTCCGGCGCCACCCGGGCCACGATCTCGTCGAGCGCTCGGCGCACGTTCCCCTCCCCCACCCACAGGTGCTTGGCGCCGTCGACCCCGACCACCTCTGCCTGCGGGACCCGGGCGAAGCGGCGCCGCGCTTCGCCTGGCTGCAGGTAGTCGTCGAGCTCGGGCACGAGGGCCAGCAGCGGCTTGCCGGAGGCGGCCCATGCGTCCAGGTCGGCATCCGTACTGGTCTTGAGCGGCGGCGACAGGAGCGCCGCACCGTCGACGGCGGGCAGGCGGCCCCAGCGCAGGGCGAGGTCGGTGCCGAAGGACCAGCCGAGCAGCCAGCGGCGTGGCAGGCCCCGTCGCTCGGCCTCGTCGACGGCCGCCGCCACGTCGTACCGCTCGCTCTCGCCGCCGTCGAACGTGCCCTCAGACGTGCCCGCGGCGGAGGTCGTACCCCTCGTGTTGAAGCGCAGGACAGCCACCGCCGCCAGGGCCGGCAGCCGCCAGGACGCCTTGCGCAGGACGTGGCTGTCCATCATCCCGCCGTGCGTTGGCAACGGGTGCAGGCAGACCAGCGTGGCCACCGGGTCACGGTCGAGGGGCAGCGCCAGCTCCCCGACGAGGCGCAGGCCGTCGGACGTGTGCAACGTCAGCGGCTCGCGACGGGCCGGAAGGACCGTGTTGGCCCGGACCTGGACCGTCACTGCTCGCTCGCTCCCGCATGGTCGCGGGCGCGGCGTCGCAGGTGCAGGGTGACCAGACCGAGCACGAGCAGGGCGACGATGGCGTAGGTCCAGTACTTCAGACCGTTCTCGAGCGCCGTGAGGGAGTGCGCGAACCCGTACCCGAGCAGGACGACCACCGACCCCCACAGCACGCCGCCGACGACGTTCCAGACGGCGAACGAGCGGGCGGCGAGACCGCTCATGCCGGCCAGGGCTGGGATGAGGGCACGCAACAACGCCACGGACCGGCCGAAGAACACCGCCTTGCTGCCGTGCTTGTCGAAGAACGTCTGCGCCGCCGCCCACCGATGGTCGCCGAGCCGCTGACCGAGCCGTGAGGCCTGGATCCGCGTGCCGTAGCGCTTCCCGATGCGGTAGCCCACCGAACCGCCGAGGACGACCGCTACGACCGCGGCCGGCCAGAACTCGACCAGCCGGAACACCCCCGTCGCCGACAGCGCACCGCCGATGACGAGCGCGGTCTCCCCTGGCACGACGAAGCCGAGGAACAGCGCGCACTCGGCGAAAGCGACGAGCACCAGCAGGGCGAACAGGTACGGCCCCCAGTGGTGGGCGACCAGCCAGGTCGACGAGCTCTGCAACCAGGCGGCCATCGCACCAGGCTAGCGGTGCTGCCCCGGCCGCCTGCGGTCGCGCGCCTGCCAGCAGGCGGAGTGCCAGTGCCGGCGGTCCTCCAGGCCACGGCCGGCCTCGTGCGGCCAGGCCACGACGTGCGGCGTGGCCGGGCGGATCTCCTGGTCGCACCCCGGGCAGCGATAGGGCTTGGTCGACGCGGAGCCCGTGACGCGTCGCACGACCCACTCCTCGCCGGCCCACTCCACGAGCTGCTCCGGCCCCCCGTACGCCCCAGGGCCGACGTCGCCGGGGTCGTCACGTCGGCGGCGGTTGCTGCGCGGGCTCACCACCCCAGCGTAGGCCGGGAGCGGAAGGAGACGGCGGTGCGAGAGCATGGGGCATGCCCTCACCGCATCTCATGGCCAGCGACAACACCTCCGGCGTGCACCCCGAGGTCATGGCGGCGCTCGCCGACGCCAACACCGGGCACGCCATCGCATACGGCGACGACCCGTGGACGGAGCGGGCACGCGTCGCCTTCGTCGACCTGCTCGGCGACGTCGAGGTCCTGTTCGTGTGGGGCGGTACGGGTGGCAACGTCGTCGGGCTGCAGTCCATGCTCGGCCCGCAGCATGCCGTCATCTGCCCGGAGTCCGCGCACATCAACGTCGACGAGTGCGGCGCGCCGGAACGGTTCACCGGGGCCAAGCTGGTCGACCTCCCGACCCCCGACGGCAAGCTGACCGTCGACCAGGTGCAGGCCCACCTCGGCGGCCTCGGCGACCAGCACCACGTCCAGGTGCGCGTCGTCTCGATCACCCAGTCGACCGAGATGGGCACGGTCTACACGCCCAACGAGGTCTCAGCGCTCGCCGACGTCGCGCACGCGAACGGGCTGCTGCTCCACATGGACGGCGCGCGCGCCGGCAACGCCGCGGCCGCCCTGGGCGGCGACGTGCGGTCGTTCACGACGGACGCCGGTGTCGACGTCCTCACCTTCGGCGGTACGAAGAACGGCGCGATGTACGGCGAGGCGGTCGTGTGGTTCGACCACTCGCTCGCCCGGGACGCGAGGTTCCTGCGCAAGCAGGCGGGCCAGCTCCCTTCGAAGGCACGCTTCGTCGCCGCGCAGCTCGAGGCGCTGCTGCACGACGGTCTCTGGCTGCGGACGGCGGGTCATGCCAACGAGATGGCCGCACGGCTGGCCGCAGGGGTCCGCGACGTCCCGGGTGTCCTGCTGTCCAGGGAGCCGCAGGTCAACGCGATCTTCGCTCGCGTCCCCGCGGCGTCCGTGGCGGCCCTTCAGGCGGTGTCGGCCTTCTACGTCTGGGACGCCGCCCAGTCGCCGGACGGCACGGTCGAGGTCCGCTGGATGTGCTCGTGGGACACCACCGAGGCCGACGTCGACGACTTCGCCGCCGGAGTGCGGCGCATCCTCGGCGGCTGAACCGCAAGCCGCCCTCGCTACCGGCTACTGCTCGTAGACCCGGAACCCTCGGCCGGCCTTGCGCCCGTTGTAGCCCGCGGTGACCAGGTGCTCGAGCAACGGAGTGGGCGCGAAGCCCGGCTCGCGGAACTCGCGGTACAGCGTCGTCTGGATGGCGAGCGACACGTCGAGGCCGACGACGTCGAGCAGCTCGAACGGTCCCATCGGGTAGCCGCAGCCGACCTTCATCGCGGTGTCGATGTCGTCGGCCGTCGCGTAGTGCGCCTCCAGCATCCGCACGGCGTCGTTGAGGTAGGGGAAGAGCAGGGCGTTGACGATGAACCCGGCCCGGTCGGCACACGTGACCGCGTGCTTGCCGAGCTGCTCGCAGACCGCCAGAGCCGTCGCCTCGACGTCGCTGGAGGTGTTGACCGTCGACACGACCTCGACCAGCGCCATGATCTGGGCCGGGTTGAAGAAGTGCAGCCCGATCACGTCGGCCGGCCGCCGGGTCGCGGTCGCGAGCTCGATGACGGGCAGGCTCGACGTCGTCGTGGCCAGCACCGCGCCGGCGGGCAGGATGTCGTCGAGGGTGGCGAACAGCGCCTGCTTGACCGACAGCTCCTCGACGACCGCCTCGACGACGAGGTCGCGATCGGCCAGGTCGTCGAGCCGCGAGGTGCCGCTGATCCGCCCGAGCGCCGCGTCGCGCTCCTCCTGCGTGAGCTTGCCGCGCAGCACCCCCTTGTCCAGGGAGCGCTCGATCCCGGTACGTACGCGGGCCACCTTCTCGTCACCGCGTGCGACGTACATCGTGTCGTAGCCGGCCTTGGCGAACACCTCGACGATGCCGGTGGCCATCGTGCCCGACCCGACCACGCCGACCCGCCGGACCGTACGGGCGCCAGCGGCCGAGTCACGGGCTGCCGGCGTGTGCGCGTCGTCGACCACGACCGGTGAGTCCGAGTGCTCGTACGTGTAGAAGCCGCGACCGGTCTTCCGGCCATTCAGCCCTGCCGTGACCATCTGCTTGAAGATGGGGCTGGGAGCGTGCAGCCGGTCGCGCGACTGCTTGTACATCGTGTCGAGGATCTCGTAGGCCGTGTCGAGACCGATCAGGTCGAGGAGCGCGAGCGGGCCCATCGGGAGGCCGCAGCCGAGCTTCATGGCGGCGTCGATGTCCTCGCGGGTCGCGTACCTCGTCTCGAACATCGATGCGGCGTGGTTGAGGTATCCGAACAGCAGGGCGTTGGCGATGAAGCCGGCCTTGTCTCCGACGACCACGGCGGTCTTGCCGATCTGGGCGGCGAAGCCCTTGACCTCGTCGAGGACGGCGAGGTCGGTGACGACCGTACCGATGACCTCGATCAGCTTCTGCACGGGCGCGGGGTTGAAGAAGTGCATGCCGATGACCCGTGACGGGCGCCCGGTCGCGACCGAGAGCTCGGTGACCGACAGGGACGAGGTGTTCGTCGCCAGGATGGTGTCCGGCGGGGTGATCTTCTCCAGCTGGCTGAAGATCGCCCGCTTGAGGTCGAGCTTCTCCGGGACGGCCTCGACGACGAGCTCGACGTCCTTCAGGTCGTCCATCGAGGTGCTGAAGGTGATCCGGGAGTAGATGGCCGCCTGCTCGTCGGCGCTCAGCTTGCCGCGCTTGACCGCGCGCACCGTCGACGCGTCCAGATGGCCCTTGCCGCGCTCGACCGAGGCTTCGTCCTGGTCGATGCCCACGACCTCGAGGCCGCTGCGGGCGAAGACCTCGACGATGCCCGCTCCCATGGTGCCCAGCCCGACGACGCCGACCTTGGTGAACGAGCGCGACATGACTTCCAGCCCTTCGGTGATGACGTGTGGCTCGAAGTGTTCCAGACTGAGGCATGACCACCCCCACGCACCCCGGTCCCAGCGCTGCCAGCGCACCCTCGCTCGAGCGCTTCGACTCTCTCGACCCGGCGACCGGGGAGGTGCTGGCCAGCTGGCCCGTCGACGACGACCGCTCGGTCGGCGAGGCCGTCGACCGGGCCCGAGTCGCCGCTCAGTGGTGGGCCGACCTCGGCTACGACGGCCGGCGCGAGCGGCTGCTCGCCTGGAAGGGCGTGATCGCCCGCCGGATCAGGCAGCTCGCCCAGCAGGTCCACCGGGAGAACGGCAAGCCGGTCGAGGACGCGATCCTCGAGATCGTGCTCGCGATCGACCACATCGACTGGGCCGCGAAGCACGCCCGCAAGGTCCTCGGTCCGCGGACGGTCCGGCCGAGCCTGCTGTCGGCCAACCTTCAGGCGTGGCTGGAGTACCAGCCGTTCGGCGTGGTCGGGGTGATCGGGCCATGGAACTACCCGGTCTTCACCCCGATGGGGTCGCTGGCCTACGCGCTCGCGGCCGGCAACGCCGTGGTCTTCAAGCCGTCGGAGTACACGCCCGGGATCGGCGCCTGGCTGGTCGACGCCTTCGCCCAGGTCGTGCCCGAGCAGCCGGTCCTGCAGCTCGTGACCGGCAGCGGGAGCACCGGCGACGCCCTGTGCCGGTCCGGGGTGGGCAAGATCGCGTTCACCGGTTCCACCGCCACGGCCAAGAAGGTCATGGCCGCGTGCGCGCCGACCCTCACCCCGATGCTGATCGAGTGCGGCGGCAAGGACGCGCTGATCGTGGACTCCGACGCCGACCTCGACGCCGCCGCCGACGCGGCCGCGTGGGGCGGGCTCTCCAACGCCGGCCAGACGTGCGTGGGAGTCGAGCGCGTCTACGTGGTCGACAGCGTCTACGACGAGTTCGTCCAGCTCCTCGTGGGCAAGCTGGACGCGCTGCGAGCCGGCAGCGACGACCGGGCCTCGTACGGGCCGATCACGATGCCCTCGCAGATCGACGTCATCCGGCGGCACGTCGACGAGGCGCTCTCCCGTGGGGCGCGTGCCCTCGTGGGGGGCTCGGCCTCCGTACGGCCCCCCTACGTCGACCCGGTCGTCCTCGTCGACGTACCCGCCGACTCCCCCGCGATGACCGAAGAGACGTTCGGGCCCACGCTGACCGTGGCGCGGGTACGTGACGCCGACGAGGCCGTCGACCGCGCCAACGCCTCGACCTTCGGCCTCGGCTCGGCGGTGTTCTCGCGGGCACGCGGGATGGAGCTGGCCCGCCGGGTCCGTTCCGGGATGACGTCGGTCAACTCGGCGGTGGGATTCGCGACGGTGCCCGCCCTGCCCTTCGGCGGCATGGGTGACTCCGGCTTCGGGCGCATCCACGGCGCCGACGGTCTGCGCGAGTTCAGCCGGGCNAAGGCGATCACGCGCAAGCGCTTCGCCCAGCCGATCACGCTGACCTCGTTCGACCGCAAGCCGCAGTCGGTGACGCTGCTGGTCAAGGCCGTGACCGCGATCCACGGTCGCCGTCGCGGCTGGCCCAGCTAGCCCCGGCTCGCGAGCGGACAAGGGGGGACCCACCGCCCGGGCCGCAGCGCAGCGGCGTGGCCGATACCGGGGTGCACTGGCCCGCAGGCCGGCCAACCTGCCCCGGTACGCGCCACCCAGCGAACCGCACCGCCAAGAACTGGCCGCTTCACCCGCCGGCTGGGGCCAGTCGGGCCGGCACGGCCGCACGAAGGCGGCCCGGCGCCCCCACGCCACGGGTGAAGCACCGGCGTGGCCGATACCGGGGTGCACTGGCCCGCAGGCCGGCCAACCAGCCCCGGTACGCGCCACCCAGCGAACCGCACCGCCGGGCCGCGGCACCGCTGGGGGGCGACGTGCCACGCGGGCGCGCACCGCCGGAGGCGGGGCGAACCGGGGGGCGTACGGCTAGAGCCGGGTCGGCGCCAGCGGGGGGTTGCCGAGGATGAGGTCGGCGGCTCGCTCGGCGATCGCGATCGTCGGCGCGTTGGTGTTGCCGCGTGGCACCGTCGGCATGATCGAGGCGTCCACCACCCGGAGTCCGTCGACGCCACGCACCCGGCACTCGAGGTCGACGACCGACGCGTCCGAGACACCCATCGCGCAGGTGCTCGTCGGGTGGTACAGCGTCTGACCGTACGTACGGGTGGAGTCGCCGATCGCGTCGGCCGACGTGGCACCCTCGCCAGGCAAGAACTCCGACGCCAGCCATTGCGGCAGCGGCCCGAGGCGGGCCACCTCCCGGGCCATCCGCACGCCAGCCACGAGCGCTTCCAGGTCCTCGTCGGCGGACAGGTAGCCGGCGTCGATCTCCGGGCTCCAGCGCGGGTCGGCCGAGCGCAGCCGGATCCTGCCGGTGCTCGCGGTCGACACGAGTACGGGGGCCATGGTGAAGCCGGGCCCGGGCGGCTCCCCCAGCCCGTGGTCGACGAAGGCAGCCGGCGCCACGTGGTACTGCAGGTCCGGCGCCGGCAGGTCGTCGCGGGAGCGCACGAAGGCGCACGCCTCGGCCACCGTCGATGCCAGCGGCCCGTTGCGGAACGCCTGCCAGCGCAGCAGCGAGGCGATGTTCTCGTGGTCGTGCAGGCTGGTCGTCCCGTGCGTGAGCCACACGGCCGGCGCCGCGTAGTGGTCCTGCAGGTTCTCCCCCACGCCCGGCAGGTCGGCCAGCACGTCGATGCCGAGCTCGCGCAGGTGCGGCGCCGGCCCGACGCCGGACAGCATCAGCAGCTGCGGGCTGTTGACGGCCCCGCCGGACACGACCACCTCGGCGTCGACGCGAGCAGAGTGCGGTGCACCCGATGCGGTCCACTCGACGCCGACCGCGCGGCCGTCCTCGATGACGATGCGCGTGACGAGCGCGTCGATCTCGACCGTGACGCCGCCCGCGGCCATGGCTGGCCGGAGGTAGGCGTCGGCCGCCGACCAGCGCCGCCCGCGCTTCTGCGTGACCTGGAACAGCCCGGCGCCGTCCTGCTCGGCACCGTTGAAGTCCTCGTTCCGCTTGATCCCGTACGCCACTGCCGACTCCACGAACGCAGCGGACAGCTCGTGCGTGAAGCGGGCGTCCTCCACCCGAAGCGGCCCGCCCACGCCGTGGAACTCCGAGGCTCCGCGCGAGTTGTCCTCGGCTCTCAGGAAGTACGGCAGCAGGTCGGCGTACCCCCAGCCGGCACAGCCGAGCCGGTCGCGCCAGGTGTCGTAGTCGAGCCGGTTGCCGCGGATGTAGAGCTGGGCGTTGATCGACGACGAGCCGCCGAGGACCTTTCCGCGTGGCCAGTACATGCGGCGACCCANCGCGTGCTTCTGCTCGACCGTCTCGTAGTTCCAGTCGTGCGTCGTCTTGAACAGGTTGGGGAAGGCGGCCGGGATGTGGATCTCGTCGACTTTCGAGTCGTCGCCGCCCGCCTCCAGGACGAGGACGCTGTGCCCCGCCTGCGCGAGCCGGTAGGTGACCACGCAGCCGGCGCTGCCGGCCCCGATCACGATGTAGTCGTACGTGCCCTCGGCCCCGCCGGTCCCGCGCTGGCTCTCCATGGGGTCACGCTAGCCTCCTCGGCATGCGCCTGGTGATCGCTCGCTGCAGCGTCGACTACGTCGGCCGGCTGTCAGCGCACCTGCCCTNGGCGCCGCGGCTGATCCTGGTCAAGAGCGACGGCTCGGTGTCCGTCCACGCCGACGATCGCGCGTACAAGCCGCTGAACTGGATGAGCCCGCCCTGCTCGCTGCGGGTGGAGACCTCCGCGGCAGGTACGGATGTCTGGACCGTGACGAACAAGGCCGACGANCGGCTGGTCATCACCCTCGAGGAGGTCCTNCACGACTCGTCGCACGAGCTCGGCGTCGACCCCGGGCTGGTCAAGGACGGCGTCGAGGCGCACCTGCAGGAGCTGCTCGCCGAGCAGGTCGAGACGCTGGGGGTCGGTTGGCGCCTGGTCCGGCGCGAGTACCCGACGGCGATCGGTCCCGTGGATCTCCTCTGCCGGGATGCGGCCGGCCTGGCGGTCGCCGTCGAGATCAAGCGTCGCGGCGAGATCGACGGCGTCGAGCAGCTCACCCGCTACCTCGAGCTGCTCAACCGCGACCCCCTGCTGGCCCCCGTTCGCGGGATCTTCGCCGCCCAGGAGATCAAGCCGCAGGCCCGCGTCCTCGCCCTGGACCGTGGCATCGACTGCGTCACGCTCGACTACGCCACGATGCGGGGGCTCGACGACCCTGCCGCGCGCCTGTTCTAGCCACAGTTTCTCGCCATACTGTCCGTACGAGATCATGACCGGACCTGGTGCGACACGGACAAGCTCGGGGAGCTCGATGACTGACGAGGCGGCGATCGTCGTTCGTGGGTTGCGCAAGCGCTACGGCGACATCGAGGCGGTGGCCGGGGTCGATCTCGACGTCAACCGCGGCGAGGTCTTCGCGCTGCTCGGGCCCAACGGCGCCGGCAAGACCACCACGGTCGAGATCCTCGAGGGCTACCGGGACCGTACGGGCGGCGAGGTGAGCGTGCTCGGGCAGGACCCGGGGCACCCGACGGCCCGCTGGCGCACCCGCATCGGGATCGTCCTGCAGTCCACCTCGGACAACGCCGACCTCAGCGTCGAGGAGGTCGTCCGGCACTTCCACACCTACTACCCGGCACCGCGCGACCCGCTGGCCGTCATCGAGTCCGTCGGCCTGTCCGAGAAGCGGTCGGCCCGGGTGCGCGAGCTGTCCGGCGGGCAGAGGCGGCGCCTCGACGTCGCGCTCGGCATCCTCGGCGACCCCGAGCTGCTGTTCCTCGACGAGCCGACCACGGGCTTCGACCCGGAGGCCCGGCGAACGTTCTGGGACCTCATCGAGGCGCTCAAGGCGGAGGGGACGACGATCCTGCTGACCACGCACTACCTCGACGAGGCCGAGCGGCTCGCCGACCGCGTGGGCGTCATCCTCGCCGGCCGGATCCTCGAGATCGGTACGCCGGCCACCCTGGGCGGGCGGGCCGGCGCGGCGACAACCGTGAGCTGGGTCGAGGACGGCGCGCCGCGGAGCGTCGAGACCGACGAGCCGACGCGTACCGTCCTCGAGCTCGCCGCCAGGTACGAGGGGGCCGAGGTGCCCGAGCTGGCCGTCGAACGACCCACCCTCGAGGACGTCTACCTGCGGATGATCGGTACGGGCGAGCAGGAGGAACCGGCATGAGCACCGAGACCGTGGACGTGTCCCGCGACAGCCCCATGCCGTCGCTCGCCTCGGTCGCGCTGGCCAGGACGAAGGTCGAGTACCTGATGTTCGTCCGCGACCGGAGGGCTCTGGTCTTCACGTTCGCGTTCCCGCTGATCCTGCTGCTGATCTTCGGGTCGGTGTTCAACGGAAACATCGTCAACAGCGACGTGAAGTTCAGCCAGTACTTCGTCGCCGGGATGATCGCCTCGGGCCTGTTCTACACCGGCTTCCAGAACCTCGCGATCACGATCCCCATGGAGCGCGAGGACGGCACCCTGAAGCGGCTGTCAGGCACTCCCCTTCCGAAGGCGGCCTACTTCGCCGGCAAGGTGGCGCTGGTCCTGCTCAGCCTCGTCGCCCAGGTCGGGCTGCTGCTGCTGATCGGCGTCACGATGTTCCAGGTCAAGCTGCCCGACAGCGGCGCGAAGTGGTTCACCTTCGCGTGGCTGCTGGTGCTCGGCCTGCTGTCCTGCACGCTGCTCGGCATCGCGTTCTCCAGCATCCCCAAGACCGGCAGGGGTGCGCCCGCCCTCGTGTCCCCGGTGGTCCTCGTGCTGCAGTTCACGTCCGGGGTCTTCTTCGTCTTCTCCCAGCTGCCGAAGTGGATGCAGTCCGCGTCCTCGTTGTTCCCGCTGAAGTGGCTCTGCCAGGGCATGCGCTCGGTGTTCTTGCCGGACTCGTACCGGTTCAACGAACCNGCGCACTCCTGGGAGCTCGGCCGGGTCGCCCTGGTCCTGCTGGTCTGGGTGGTCCTCGGCGCGCTCGCCTGCGCGACGACGTTCCACTGGCAGCGCCGCGAGGACCGCTAGCCCGGGTCAGATCCCGTTGGCGCGGCGGATCGCCTCGACGATGCGGCCCATGACGACCGTGAGGTCGTAGTCCTTCGGCGTGAACACCTCGGCCACCCCCTCGGCCCGCAAGATCGCCGCGTCGTCGTCGGGGATGATGCCTCCGACGATGACCGGTACGTCACCCATCCCGGCGGCCTTCAGACCCTGCACCACCTCGGGTACGACGGACAGGTGCGAGCCGGACAGGATCGACAGGCCCACGCAGTGGACGTCCTCCTCGACCGCGGCCGCCACCAGCTGGGCGGGCGTCAGCCGGATCCCCTGGTAGATCACCTCGAACCCGACGTCCCTGGCCCGTACGGCGATCTGCTCGGCACCGTTGGAGTGCCCGTCGAGGCCGGGCTTGCCGACCAGCAGCCGCAGGTGCGTGCCCAGCTCCTCGCCGGTCCGCTTCACGAGGGCTCGCACGCGGGACAGCTCGCCGTCCTGCGACGCGGCGGCGACACCCACGATGCCGCTCACGCCGGTGGGGGCCCGGTACTCCCCGAAGACCCGGCGCAGCGCTCCCGCCCACTCCCCCGTCGTGACGCCGGCCCACGCGCAGCGCAGCGACGCCGGCATGAGGTTCGCCTCAGGCCCGTCCTGCGCGGCCGTCGCCTCCAGCTCGGCGATGGCCGCCGTCACCTCCGCGTCGTCACGCTGCTCGCGCCACGCCTTCAGCTCCGCGACGGCGTGAGCCTCCACGGCGGGGTCGACGCTCTGCACCGACCCCTCGGCCCCGGTGAGCAGCGGGTTGGGCTCCGTCGTCGTGAACGCGTTGACGCCGACGACCGTCTCCTCGCCCGACTCGATGCGGGCCCGACGCCGCGCGTGCGACTCGACGAGGCGACCCTTGAGGTATCCGCTCTCCACCGCGGCCACGGCACCACCCATGGCCTGCACGCGGTCGATCTCGGCCTGGGCCTCGGCCACCAGCTCGGCGGTCCTCGCCTCCACCACGGTGGAGCCCTCGAACAGGTCGGGGTAGTCGAGCAGGTCCGACTCGTACGCGAGGACCTGCTGGATCCGCAGCGACCACTGCTGGTCCCAGGGTCGCGGCAGGCCGAGGGCCTCGTTCCAGGTGGGCAGCTGCACGGCTCGCGCCCGGGCGTCGCGCGAGAGGGTCACGCCGAGCAGCTCGAGCACGATGCGCTGGACGTTGTTCTCCGGCTGCGCCTCGGTGAGCCCGAGGGAGTTCACCTGGACGCCGTACCGGAACCGGCGGTCGCGCTCGTCGGTGATCCCGTAGCGCTCCGCGACCAGCCGCTCCCACAGCCGGACGAAGGCGCGCATCTTGCACATCTCCTCGACGAACCGGACGCCGGCGTTGACGAAGAAGGACATCCGCTGGACGACGTCGCCGAAGTCCTCCGGCGCCACCTGCCCCGAGTCGCGTACGGCGTCAAGGACCGCGATGGCCGTGCAGATCGCGTAGGCGAGCTCCTGGACCGGCGTGGCACCGGCCTCCTGCAGGTGGTAGCTGCAGATGTTGATCGGGTTCCAGCGGGGTACCGCCCGCACCGTGTACGCGATCAGGTCCGTCGTCAGGCGCATCGAGGCAGCCGGCGGGAAGACGTACGTCCCTCGGGAGAGGTACTCCTTGATGATGTCGTTCTGCGTCGTCCCCTGCAGCAGGGCCGCTGCACCGGCCGCGTCGTCCGGCCCGGCCTGCTCCTCCGCGACCACCTGGTAGAGCGCGAGCAGCCACATCGCCGTGGCGTTGATCGTCATCGACGTGTTCATCCCGGTGAGCGGGATCCCGTCGAAGAGCTGGCGCATGTGCCCCACGTGGACCACCGGGACGCCGACCTTGCCGACCTCGCCGCGGGCCAGCTCGTCGTCGGGGTCGTACCCGGTCTGCGTCGGCAGGTCGAACGCGACCGAGAGGCCGGTCTGCCCCTTGGCCAGGTTGCGGCGGTACAGCTCGTTGGACGCTTCGGCGGACGAGTGGCCGGCGTAGGTCCGCATCACCCAGGGCTTGTCCCGCTGGCGACGTTCGTGATCGACCACGCGCCGAGCGTACTGGCGGCCCCCCGACCCGGTTCCGGGGGTCCCCCGAGGGCTGGATCAGGACGCGTCGGCGCCGATCGCCCGGGTCAGGTCGATCGCCCGCTGCAGGTGCAGCACCCGGTGCAGGCGGGTGACGGCGAGCAGCCGCAGCATCCTCGGCTGCGGGTCGACGAGCACGAGCCGGCGCCCGGCCCGCAGGCAGTTGCGGTGCGTGCTGACCAGCAGCCCGAGGCCGACGCTGTCGACCACCTGGACGCGGGACATGTCGACGAGCACGTCGACGGCTGGCCCCGACTCGACGGCAAGCGTCATCGCATCACGCAGGTCGCCCACCGTGGTCACGTCGAGCCGTTCCGGCAGGACCAGATCGGCCCGGCGCACACCCGTCGAACGCATGCAGCCTCCGCTCGCGGCGGGGACCGCAGCACCGGGACCCACCGGTGCGGGTCCGGCGGGGGGAAGAGGTCGCCGCCGTCGGGGCCGGCCGGCAACGTCCACCTGACGTCGCGGATGACCCCGACGGAACGTTAGGCGGTACCGGCGAGCCGACCGCGTACGACACGCCGTGCCGGTCGCCCCCGACTGCCGCAGACTGGGTCCGTGGGCGCGTGGAACTCCTTCCTCTTCGAGCCCGTCGTCGCCTTCCTGGGTGTCGGCGTGCTGGCCCTCGTCCTGCGCTGGGCGTTCGGCCGCGGCGGCTCCCTGGTCGCCCGCCCCGCCCGGCCGGGCCGTCCTGACGAGTACGGCCTGCTCGTCCCGATCGCCGCGCCCCGGACCACCGCCGAGGGCCGCACCCTCCTGCGCCGGCTCGAGGCCCACGGCCTGCGGGCGACCCTCGCGCAGACCAAGGAGGGGCCGCGGCTGCTCGTGTTCGCCGGCGACGAGCAGCAGGCGCGCGGGATCCTCGACCGCGCCTAGCCCCCAGGCTCGATCGTGTCAGCCGCAGCCTCCCGAGGGCTGAGGGTCAGGGCTCCGGGGTGTCGCCGTACGCGTACCCGGCCTGCGGGTAGCGCGTCCCCGCCGCCGCGCCGACCGGTGCAGCGGCCTCGAGCGCCGCCTGGTCTCCGGCGCTCAGCTGGACCGCGCAGGCGGCGACGTTCTCCTCGAGGTAGGCGCGCCTCTTCGTCCCCGGGATCGGCACGACGTCGGGACCCTGGGCCAGGATCCAGGCGAGGGCCAGCTGGCCGGCGGTGCAGCCCTTCTGCTCCGCCAGGGCGCGTACCGCGTCGACGAGGCGCAGGTTCGCTGCGAAGTTGTCGCCCTGGAAGCGCGGGTTGCCGCGCCGGAAGTCGTCGGGGCCGAAGTCGTCCGGACTGGTCAGCGTCCCGGTGAGGAAGCCGCGGCCCAGCGGGCTGAACGGCACGATGCCGACGCCGAGCCGACGGGCCGTCCCGACGAGGTCGGCCTCCAGGTCGCGGGTCCAGAGCGACCACTCGCTCTGCAGCGCCGAGATCGGGTGCACGGCGACGGCCCGCTCGAGGGTGCGGGCGCTCGCCTCGGACAGCCCGAGGTAGCCGACCTTGCCGGCCGACACCAGCTCGGCCATCGCACCCACGGTCTCCTCGATCGGCACCGTCGGGTCGACCCGGTGCTGGTAGTACAGGTCGATGTGGTCGACGCCGAGTCGCAGCAGGCTGGCGTCGCAGGCCGCGTGGACGTACTCAGGCCGACCGTTGGTCCGCATCGAGCCGTCGTCGCGCACCAGCGCGAACTTCGTGGCCAGCACCACGTCGTCACGACGGCCGGCGACCGCTCGCCCGACGAGCAGCTCGTTGTGGCCGTCGCCGTAGACGTCAGCGGTGTCGAGCAGGCAGACGCCGAGGTCGAGCGCCCGGTGGATCGTCGCGATCGACTCCGCCTCGTCGGCATCGCCGTAGGACTGCGACATGCCCATGCAGCCGAGGCCCTGGGCCGAGACGACCAGCCCCTGGCTCCCCAGGGCGCGGGTCGGGACAGCATCGGTCATCGGGACTCCTGTTCAGCCGTCGTAGTAGTCGACGTCCGGCTCACGGACGATCTCGGCGCCGAGCGAGCGCAGCTGCGCGTCGAATCCCGGGTAGCCACGGTCCAGGTGGTAGCCGTCGCTCACGGTCGTCACGCCTTCGGCCACGAGGCCGGCCATGATCAGGCCGGCCCCCGCGCGGATGTCGGTCGCTCGTACGGGAGCGCCGGACAGCCGTTCCTTGCCTCGTACGACCGCGTGGTGGCCGTCGGTACGGATGTCCGCGCCGAGCCGGGCCAGCTCGTCGACGAACATGAACCGCGCCTCGAACAGGTTCTCGGTGACCATCGCAGCGCCGTCGGCCACGGCGTTGAGCGCGAGGACCATCGGCTGCAGGTCCGTCGCGAAGCCCGGGTAGGGCAGCGTCACCACGTCGACCGCGAGCGGCCGCTGGTCGCACACGACCCGGAAGCCGTCGGCCAGCCGAGTCACCTGGGCGCCGGCGTGCGTCAGCTTGTCGAGGGCGATCTCCAGATGCTCCGCCTCCGCGTTCCGCACCGTCACGTCACCACGCGTCATGGCCGCACCGATCGCCCAGGTACCGGCGACGATCCGGTCGGACACCGTGGTGTGGTCGACCGGCTGCAGGTGGTCGACGCCGCGCACCTCGAGCGTCGAGGAGCCGACGCCGCCGATCTGGGCCCCCATGTCGGTAAGCATCCGGCAGATGTCGACGATCTCCGGCTCGCGAGCTGCGTTGTCGATGACCGTCGTGCCCCGGGCCAGCACCGCGGCCATCAGCAGGTTCTCCGTGGCGCCTACGCTCGGGAAGTCCAGCCAGATCTGCGCGCCGACCAAGCCGCCAGGCGGCGCGGACGCGACCAGGAACCCGTGCTCGTTGTGGACCGTCGCCCCCAGGCGTACCAGCCCGTCGACGTGCAGGTCGAGCGGGCGCGAGCCGATGGCGTCGCCGCCTGGGCGCGCGACATGGGCGCGGCCCACCCGAGCGACGAGCGGGCCGAGCACGTTGATGCCCGCACGCATCCGGCGCACGAGGTCGTAGTCGGCCCGGTGGCCCGGCACCTCGGGCACCGTGATGGCGACTGACGCCGACGCGTGGTCGTGCTTGACCTCGCACCCCAGCCGGCCCAGCAGCTGGCCCATGATCTCGACGTCGAGGATGTCCGGGACCTCGCGGATCGTCGTCGTACCCTCCGCGAGCAGCGCCGCCGCCATCAGCTTGAGCGCGCAGTTCTTCGCGCCGGTCACGCGTACCTCGCCGGCCAGCCGCGCGCCGCCGCTCACCCGGAACCGTTCCACGATGCCAGCGTACGGCCGGCTGGCCTACGCTCCGCACATGAACTGGGACGCGAGCCCGACATGGTGAACCTGACGCGGATCTACACCCGCACCGGTGACGAGGGCACCACCGCCCTCGGCGACATGAGCCGAACGGCCAAGACCGACCTTCGGCTGGCCGCCTACGCCGACGTCGACGAGGCCAACTCCTCGATCGGTGTCGCGCTGGCGCTCGGCGGGCTGCCCGAGCCGGTGCAGGCGTTGCTGACCCGGGTCCAGAACGACCTGTTCGACGTGGGCGCCGACCTCTGCACGCCAGTGCGGCCCGCCCCCGAGTACCCGCCGCTACGGGTCGAGGAGTCGTACGTCACCCGGCTCGAGGCGGCCTGCGACGAGTACAACGAGCGGCTGGAGAAGCTGCGCTCGTTCGTCCTTCCGGCGGGTGCGGCCGGAGCGGCGCTGCTGCACGTGTCGCGCACCGTCGTCCGCCGCGCCGAGCGAACCACGTGGGCCGCCCTCGAGGTCCATGCCGACACGATGAACCCGCTGACCGCGCGCTACCTCAACCGGCTCTCGGACCTGCTGTTCATCCTCGCCCGCATCGCGAACACGACCGAGGCGGGCGGCGTCGGCGACGTCCTCTGGACCCCCGGGGGCAACCGCTAGCAGTCCCGCCGACGAAGGCCAGCGGCACCCGTCAGCTGGTGGAGGAGCCGCCGGCGAGGCGCAGCCGCACGTCAGCCCGGGCGAGCGCGCGCTCCAGCTGCTCGATCTCGACGTCCGCAGCCGCGGCTGCGTCGTCGCGCGCACCGCTGGACCGAAGCTGGTCGAGCCGGGTCTGGGCCTCGGTGCGGGCCGCCTCGGCCCGCGCGACGTCGATGTCGTCGACCAGCTCGGCGACCCCGGCGAGCACGGTGACGCGAGTCGAGAGCCCGGCGATCGGACCGTCGCCGACACCGTCGACGCCGTCGGCGGCGCCGGCCCTCGTGTCGACCTGGACGAAGCCGCCGTGCACGGCGAGGCGCACGACGGTGCCGTCGGGCTGCTCGACCTTGACCTCTCCCGCGACGACGTCACCGACGAACGGCGCGTGTCCTGGCATGACGGTGAGGCTGCCCTCGGACGTACGGAGGACGACGGCGTGCGCGGCACCCGCGAGCAGCGTCTGCTCGGGGGTGACCACCTCGAGGGCCAGCGCGTCGGCCATCAGGCCTCCAGCGTGCGCTGCTTGGCCAGCACCGACTCCACGCCGCCCACGTTGAGGAATGCCTGCTCGGGGACCGTGTCGAGGTCGCCGTTCACGATCGCCTCGAACGACTCGATGGTCTCCTGGATCGGGACGAAGATCCCCTCGACCCCGGTGAACACCTCGGCCACGAAGAACGGCTGCGACAGGAACCGCTGGATCTTCCTGGCCCGGTTGACCGTGACCCGGTCCTCCTCGGACAGCTCGTCCAGCCCGAGGATCGCGATGATGTCCTGGAGCTCCTTGTACCGCTGCAGCACCGACTGCACATTGCGCGCCACCTTGTAGTGCCGTTCGCCGACGATCTCGGGCGCCAGGATGTTGGACGTCGAGGCGAGCGGGTCGACCGCCGGGTAGATACCGAGGGCGGCGGTCTGCCGGGAGAGCTCGGTGGTCGCGTCGAGGTGGGTGAACGTGGTGAACGGCGCCGGGTCGGTGTAGTCGTCGGCGGGCACGTAGACCGCCTGCAGCGAGGTGATCGACTTGCCGCGGGTGGAGGTGATCCGCTCCTGCAGCTCGCCCATCTCGTCGGCCAGCGTCGGCTGGTATCCCACTGCGGACGGCATCCGGCCGAGCAGCGTGGACACCTCGGAGCCGGCCTGGACGAAGCGGAAGATGTTGTCGACGAACAGCAGCACGTCCTGGCTCTGCACGTCGCGGAAGTACTCAGCCATGGTGACCGCGGCGAGCGCGACCCGCAGCCGGACGCCCGGCGGCTCGTCCATCTGGCCGTAGACGAGCGCCGCCTTCTCGAGGACGCCGGACTCGCGCATCTCGATCAGCAGGTCGGTGCCCTCACGGGTGCGCTCGCCCACGCCGGCAAACACCGACACGCCACCGTGGTGGGTCGCGACGCGGTTGATCATCTCCTGGATGAGCACGGTCTTGCCGACACCGGCGCCGCCGAACAGGCCGATCTTGCCACCCTGGACGTACGGCTCCAGCAGGTCGATGACCTTGATGCCGGTCTCGAACATCGTGGCTCGCGGCTCGAGGGTGTCGAAGGCGGGAGCGGGCCGGTGGATGTCCCAGCGCTCGCTGATCTCACCCATCGGCTCGGTGTCGATCTTCTCACCCAGGACGTTGAACACGTGCCCGAGGACGGCGTTGCCGACCGGGACGCTGATCCCGCGCCCGGTGTTGCGCACGGGGGCTCCGCGGACGAGACCGTCGGTGGGCTGCATGCACACGCAGCGGACCCGTCCCTCGCCGATCTGCTGGGCCACCTCGGCGGTCACGGTCAGCGTCTTGCCCTCGAGCTCGAGGTCCATCTCGACTGCGAAGTTGATCTCGGGCAGGGCGTGCGGCGGGAACTCGACGTCGACGACCGGCCCGGCGATCGCCACGACCCGACCGTTCTCGAGGGAAGCTCCCCCCGTACCGGTGGTCTCGGGTGCTGTGGTGGTCATGATCGTCAAGCTCCCTTCGGTCCGCGGAGCGCCTCGGCGCCGCTGACGATTTCCATGATTTCGGTGGTGATCGAGTCCTGACGGGCCCGGTTCATGATGCGGCTGAGGGTACGGATCAGCTCGTCGGCGTTGTCGGTCGCCGCAGCCATCGCCCGCTGCTGCGCCGTGAAGAACGACGCGGCACCCTCGAGCAGCGCGGAGAAGACCTCGGACTCGACCGCCCGTGGTGCGAGGACCGCGAGCAGCTTGTCGGGGTCGGGCTCGAACTCGGTGTATCCCTTCATCCCGGCCGGCGCCGCTTCGGTGGCAGCCGCCTCGGTACCGTCGTCGATGTCGGGCAAGGGGAGCAGCTGGTTCGTGCGTACCGCCTGCGACCCCGCGGACAGGAACCTGGTCGACACCAGCATCAGCTGGTCGATCTCGCCGGCGAGGAACGGTGCCGTGATCGCCGCCGCGACATCGCGCGCGTGGGCGAAGGACGGCTTGTCGACGAAGCCTGCGTAGGACTTCTCGACCGGGATGCCGCGGAAGCGGAAGTAGGCGGGCGCCTTCTTGCCGACCGTCCAGAGCCGTACCTCGGCACCGGAGGCCTTCAGCTCGGCCGCCAGCCGCTCGGTCGCCCGGAACACCGAGGTGTTGTACGCCCCGGACAGCCCGCGGTCGCCGACGATCGCGAGGATGCCGACCGCCTTGGGCGACACAGGCGTGCCCAGCAGCTTGCGGGCCGCAGCAGGGTCGCCCTTGGCCGTCTCGACCACGATCCGGGCGATCCCAGCGCGGAAGCGACGGTTGGCGTGGATCCGGTTCTGGGCGCGCACGATCTGGGACGCGGCGATCAGCTCCATCGCCTTGGTGATCTTCTTCGTCGCCTGGACGCTGCGGATCCTTCTCCGCAGCACCCGCTCCTGGCCACCGGCCATGAATCAGTCGACCTTCCCCGTGTCGAAGCCGTCGATGAAGGACTTCAGCCCCGCATCGAGAGCATCGGCGTCGGGCAAGGTGCCCTTCGTCCGGATCTGCTCGAGCAGGTCGGCGTGGTGCGCCCGGAAGAACTCCCGCAGCTCGAGCTCGAAGCGGATCACCTCGCTGACCGGGACCGTGTCGGCCCAGCCCTTGGTGCCCGCGTAGATGACCAGCACCTGCTCCTCGACCGGTACCGGTGCGTTCAGCGGCTGCTTGAGCAGCTCGGTCAGCCGGTAGCCGCGGTCGAGCTGGGCCTGCGAGATCTTGTCCAGCTCGGACCCGAACGTCGCGAACGACTCGAGCTCGCGGAACTGCGCCAGGTCGAGCTTGAGGGTGCCGGCCACGCTCTTCATGGCCTTGATCTGGGCGGCGCCGCCGACGCGGCTCACCGAGTTGCCGACGTTGATGGCCGGGCGCACACCGGAGTAGAACAGGTCCGTCTCGAGGAAGACCTGGCCGTCGGTGATCGAGATGACGTTTGTCGGGATGTACGCCGAGATGTCACCGGCCTTGGTCTCGATGACCGGCAGCGCGGTCAGCGACCCGCCGCCGAGCGCGTCGGACAGCTTCGCAGCCCGCTCCAGCAGCCGGCTGTGCAGGTAGAAGACGTCACCGGGGTAGGCCTCGCGGCCGGGCGGCCGGCGGAGCAGGAGGGACACCTGCCGGTAGGCCTCGGCCTGCTTGGACAGGTCGTCGTAGACGACGAGGGCGTGCTCGCCGTTCTCCATCCAGTGCTGACCGATCGCGCAGCCGGCGTAGGGCGCGAGGTACTTGAACGGCGCCGGGTCGCCGGCCGAGGCGACCACCACGACGGTGTACTCGAGCGCGTCGTGCTCGGCGAGCGTGGCCACGGTCTGCGCCACGGAGGAGTTCTTCTGGCCGATGGCCACGTAGATGCACTTCACGCCGAGGCCGCGCTGGTTGATGATCGTGTCGATCACGACCGAGGTCTTGCCGGTCTTGCGGTCGCCGATGATCAGCTCGCGCTGGCCGCGACCGATCGGGGTCATGGCGTCGATCGCCTTGATGCCGGTCTGCAGCGGCTCGGTCACCGGCTGGCGGCCGATGATGCCCGGCGCCTGGACCTCCATGCGGCGGGTCAGGTCGGTCACGATCGGGCCCTTGCCGTCGATCGGCTCGCCGAGGGCGTTGACCACGCGGCCGAGCAGGGCGTCGCCGACCGGCACGGTCTGGATCCGTCCGGTGGCCTTGACGATCTGCTCTTCCTCGAGCGAGTCGACGCTGCCGAGGACGACGGCGCCGATCGTGCTCTCGTCGAGGTTCAGCGCAAGACCGAGGGTGCCGTCCTCGAACTCCAGCAGCTCGTTGACCGCTGCGCTCGGCAGCCCGGACACGCGGGCGATGCCGTCACCGACCTCGACGATGCGTCCGACCTGCTCCGAGCCGACCGTGGGGGTGTACTCGGCGACGTGCCGCCGAAGCGCCTCCGTGATCTCGCTCGGGTCAATCGTCAGCTCAGCCATCAACGTGCTCCCTCTTCGCCGTGATCAGGATTGGCGGACTCGTCGTCGAAATCTGTGGCGTCCGCAGCCGCCTGTGCGTCGTGCGGGGACAGTGGTGAGACGTCCCAGGTGTGGGTGAGCAGGTGCTCGCGCAAGGCGTCGAGCCGCCCCCGGGTGGTCGCGTCGACCCGCAGGTCGCCGATGTCGACCAGCACCCCGCTCAGCAGGCTGGGGTCCAGGCTGACCTGCAGCTCCACCGGCGAGCCGGTGAGGGCGGACAGCGACTGCTCGAGCTTGCTGCTCTCGTCGGCATCGATGTCGCGGGCCGCGCGGACCCGAGCGACGCGCCAGCCGCGCGCCTTCGCCGTCTGGACGACCAGGTAGTCGAGCGTGCCCACGAAGTCGCGCGGACGCCCGCCGGTGAGCGTGTAGCGCACGAGGGCGACGGCTGCGGGCGATGCCTTGCCGGTCAGCAGCTGGTCGACGACCGCGTGCCGGGCGGGCAGCTCGATGTCTCGGTCGGAGAGGACGGCACGCAGCGACGGCGCTCCCTCGACGGTGCGCGCGAAGCGGAACAGCTCGTCCTCGAGCTCGTCGAGCTCGGCCACGCTCAAGCCCTCGTACAGCGCCGTGGCGAACCCGCCGACCCGCTCCCTCGACTCGAGGTGGGCCAGCGGTGCCTCGTCGGTGCTGGCGCCCTCGGCGAGGTGTCGCGCCCGGTTGGAGAGCCAGTTGAACGCGATGGGTACGTCGGGAGCCGACACGGCGCCCGCAGCGTAGGACGCCGTACGCCGCGCGGGATCGGAGACCTTGGCGCGCAGGAGGTCGTCGATCACCGCTCGGCGCGCCGCGGGCGGGACCGACGTGTCCGTGAGCGCCGAGCGCAGCTGGTGACTGGTGTCGACGAGCTCGTCGACGGACTCCAGCTCGACCGCGACCCCGCCGAGCGCGTCGGCAGGCACCGCGTCGAGCACGGCGGCCGCGTAGCCCTGGAGGCTCGGATTCACGGGCGCGACCCCGCACTGGCCGTCGCGGCCCCGTCCGCGTCTGCGTTGAGCGCGGCCACGGCTTCGTCGATGAGGTCGCGGTGGGTGGCGGCGTCGACCTCGCGGCCGATGATCCGCTCGACGACCTCGAGGACCAGCTCGCCCATCCGCCCGGACGCCTCCTCGACGGCGCGACGCCGTGCGAGAGCCACCTCGTTCTCTGCGTTGGCGAGGATGCGGTCGTACTCGACCTGACCTCGACCCTGGGCCTCGGAGCGCACCTGGTCGGCCGTGCGGTTGGCCTGGGCCACGATCTCGCGAGCCTGCTTGCGCGCCTCGTCCAGGGCAGCGCGGCGCTCGTCGTCGGCAGCTGCCGCGTCGGTACGAGCCGCATCGGCCGCCTCGAGGGAGCTGCGGATGTGCTCCTGCCGTGCCTCCATCGCCTTGTTCAGCGGCGGCAGGACGTACTTGGCGAGCGCGCCGATGATGACCACGACGACGAAGAGCTCGACGAAGAACGTCCCGTTGGGGAGCAGGAAGATCGACGAGGTGAGCACGGACAGCTACTTGGACGAGAAGACGTAGACGAAGACGACCATGAAGACGAGGTTGATGAAGTAGGCCGCCTCGACCAGACCGACGGTCAAGAAGAAGTACTGACGGGCCTTCGCCTCGATCTCGGGCTGACGCGCGATAGCGGCGATGGTCTGGCTGCCGACGAGGCCGTCACCGATGGCCGCACCCGCTGCACCGCCCGCCAGGGCGAGACCGCCGCCGATGAGTGCACCGGCGATGCGGATCGCAGAGTCGAGACCAGCATCTGCTGCCATGAGTTCCTCCAGTGAGATGTGCTTGCGTAGCAGGGACGGAGCAGGGACGGAGCGGGGTCGGAGCTAGTGCTCCTCGGTACTGGTCGCGATGCTGAGGTAGACGATGGTCAGCAGGGCGAAGATGAACGCCTGGATGGCCCCGACGAAGAGGGCGAACGGCTTCCAGATCAGCTCGCCGACCCAGAACAGGTAGATCGGCAGCAACGAGACGATGACCGAGACCATGAGCACGCTGGCGAACAGGTTGCCGAACAACCGGAAGGTCAGCGTGATCGGCTTGGTGATCTCCTCGATGACGTTGATCAGGAAGAACACCGGGTTGGGCTGGAAGTAGTGCTTGATGTAGCCCTTGATCCCGCGCGCCCGGATGGACTCGACGTGCACCAGCCCGATCACGAGGACGGCCATCGCGAGCGGCAGGTTGACGTCGGAGGCCGGCGCCGGCAGCCACTCCGGGTTGTGCCCGCTGGGGATGATCTCCATCCAGTTGCAGACCAGCAGGAACAAGAAGATGGTCATGGCCAGCGGCACGTACTTGCGGCCCTTCGGCCCGATCGCCGAGTCGGTCAGGTCGTAGATCTGCTCGAGCAGCGTCTCCCAGAACAGCTGCAGCTTGCCGGGAACGCCCGAGGTGACCTTGGCGCGCATGACGAAGCCCAGCGTGAGCACGATCGCCGCAGCGATCAGCGTGCTCCACACGATGTCGAGATAGACGGTCATCCCGAGGATGTGCGCGGTCGCGGCATGGTCCCCGATCTGGATGCTGCTGCCGTCGGCGATCATGAGATGCCCTCCCGGAGGACAGCGCGGCCGGCGTTGACGACGAATGCCAGCTGGAAGATGACGAGCCCGATGACGATGCCCATGCCGAGCGCCGGCTTGATCAGCATGGCCCCGATGACGATCGCCGTCAGGACGCTGAGCCGCAGCAGGCTACGGGTGCGCAGGATCCGCTTGATGACCTTGCTGTCCCCGCGGTCGTCGATCTGCACCTTCACCACGCCGGCGGCCAGCAGCCGCAGGTTGAGGATGGCGAGGCCGACGCCGACCGCGATGCCGACTGCGGCCAACGGGGCCGACAGCAGCGCCGCGACGACGAAGCCGACGACGCCCAGCGCGATCGCCATGAGCATCGTCGGGCGCAGGACGCGGCTGAGCGCGCCCACCTCGAGGTCGGCCAGCATGGCGCCTACGCAGCCCTTCGTACGGCTACAGGAACCGGCGCACCTGTGAGACGACGGTGGCCACCGCTGCGGCCAGCCCGAGGACCAGACCCACGACCAGGAAGACCGGCGAGGAGTGCACGAGGCTGTCGACCCAGATCCCCAGGAAGACCCCGACGGCCACGCAGCCCGCGACCGACACGCCCATCCCCAAGAACGCGGTCGCGCCCGGGAGCGGCTTCGGCGTCGAGCCCGACGGGTCGGGAGGAGGCGTCACGGGAGGCGTCGACGAAGGCTGCGACGACGAAGGGGACCGCAGGTCGCGTCAGCATCAGAGCCCCCTCTGTTGGTCCGGTTCAAGCTCGCCGAGTCGAGTTCGCTCGGGGTCCGGTGACCTCCGAGCGCGCTGCTGAGTCCAGCAATCGTTGATGGACTGTACACGGGGGGCATTCTTCCAGCAGCACTGGGGCACGAGCAAAACCGGTCCCTGCGAACGGCCTCCGGCTGGCCTGCGAGACGCACGGCGAGAGGCCGCCCGGCGGGCGCTCAGACCGGCAGCTTGGTCCGCCGTCGCGGCCACCCGACCAGCACGACGAGCCCCACCACACCGACCGACACGAGCGCGACCGCCACCGCCATGGGTAGTCGGGCGAACCCGACGGCGCCGTAGGCGATCAGGCCGGTCCAGCCGTACATGATGAGCACTGCCCGGCGGTGCGAGTGACCGATCTCGAGCAGCCGGTGGTGCAGGTGCTGCTTGTCCGGCGCGAAGGGCGAGCGGCGGGCCCGCGTGCGCCGCACGACGGCCAGCAAGAGGTCGGCGAAGGGTACGGCGAGCACGGCGAACGGCAGCAGCAGCGGGAGCAGCGTGGGGATCACGTCCGCACTCTCCAGCGCGCCGAAGCTGACCCGACCGGTCAAGGTGATCGTCGACGACGCGAGGAGCAGGCCGATGAGCATCGACCCCGAGTCGCCCATGAAGATGCGCGCCGGGTTGAAGTTGTGCACCAGGAAGCCCAGGCACATCCCCACGAGCACGGCGGAGATCAGCGTGGGTGTCGCGGCCCGGTCGCTCGACTCCTGGACCGACAGGATGTACGAGAAGACGAAGAACGCGCTGGCCGCGATGCCGACGAGGCCGGCCGCCAGCCCGTCCAGCCCGTCGACGAAGTTCACGGCATTGACCGTGACCACCACGGCGGCCACGGTGATCAGCGTTCCCGACGTGGAGTCCAGGACGATCGTCGTCCCCGCCCACGGCAGCCACAGCAGCTGGACGCCCTGCAGCGCCATCAGGCCGGCCGCCAGGGTCTGCCCGGCCAGCTTGGTGATCGCGTCCAGGCCCCAGATGTCGTCGATGGCGCCCAGGATGCAGATCACCGTCGCTCCGGTGAGGACGCCGCGGATCTCGTCGCCTGAGTCGAACACCCGACGCAGCAACGGCAGCTGGGCGGCGACGAGGAGGGCGGCGTAGAGACCGAGCAGCATGCCGACGCCGCCGAGCCGCGGGATCGGCACGTCGTGCACGTCGCGGTCGCGGATCTCGGCCATGATCCCGAGCCGCATCGCGACGGAACGTACGACGCCGACGGCCAGGTAGCTGATCGTCGCAGCGACCAGCATCGTCAACAGGTACTCGCGCACCTCCGCGCGCTAACCCGGACCCGTTACGGGCGGGGGTAGGCGGGGTGGGCCCTGACGAGGGAGCCCACACCGGCGGCGATGTCGGCCGCCGCGGACCCGTCGGCGTCGCGGACCGCCCGGCCGATCAGCCCGGCGATCTCCTTCATNTCGGTCTCCACCATGCCCTGAGTCGTGACGGCCGGNGTGCCGACCCGGATGCCCGACCCGATCGACGGCGGCTGCGGGTCGTACGGGATGGAGTTCTTGTTGAGGGTGATCTTCGCAGCGTCGCAGCGGGTCTCGGCGTCGGCGCCGGTGACGCCGACGGCCTGCAGGTCGATGAGGGCGAGGTGCGTGTCGGTGCCGCCCGAGACAGGGCGCATGCCCTCGGCGGCAAGCCCGTCGGCCAGCGCCTGCGCGTTGAGGACCACCTGCCGGGCGTACGCCTCGTAGGCCGGTGTCGACGCCTCCTTGAGCGCCACCGCCTTGGCCGCCACCGCGTGCATGAGCGGTCCGCCCTGCATCATCGGGAAGACCGCCTTGTCGATCGCCGCTGCGTGCTCGGCCTTGCAGACGATCATGCCGCCCCGAGGGCCGCGCAGGACCTTGTGCGTGGTGAAGCAGACGACGTCGGCGAAGGGCACCGGGCTGGGGATCGCCTTGCCGGCGACGAGGCCGATGAAGTGGGCGGCGTCGACCATGAGGATCGCGCCCACCTCGTCGGCGACGGCGCGGAAGCTGGCGAAGTCGATCAGTCGCGGGTAGGCAGTGGCGCCGCAGATGATCATCTTGGGGCGGTGCTCGACGGCGAGGTCCCGGACCTGGTCGAAGTCGATCAGCTCGGTCTGCTTGTCGACGCCGTACGACACGATGTTGAACCACTTGCCCGAGAAGTTGACCTTGGAGCCGTGCGTGAGGTGGCCGCCGTGCGGCAGGCTCATCGCCAGCACCGTCTCGCCCGGCTTCACGAACGCGCCGTAGGCGGCGATGTTCGCGCTGGCCCCCGAGTGCGGCTGCAGGTTGGCGTGGTCGGCGCCGAACAGCGCCTTGGCCCGCTCGATCCCGATGTTCTCGGCCTTGTCGACCTCGGCGCAGCCGCCGTAGTAGCGCTTGCCCGGGTAGCCCTCGGCGTACTTGTTGGACAGCGTCGAGCCGAGCGCGGCGAGGACGGCCGGCGAGGTGAAGTTCTCGCTGGCGATCAGCTGGAGGCCGCCGCGGAGGCGCTCGAGCTCGCCGAGGATCACCGAGGCGATCTCCGGGTCCTCGTCCTGGAGCGCGGCGAAGTCAGGGCCCCAGAAAGGGACGTCGGTCATGGCGGTCTCTCCACTTCGCAGCAGCTGGCTGGGGACGGTCGTGGAGCGGAGTCTACGACCCGGTCAGACCGGCAGGAGGATCTGCCGTACCGCGGCCTGGATGTCGGCCGCCGTCTCCCGGAACTCCTCGATCGGGCCACCGAAGGGGTCACCGATGTCGTCGACGTCCCGCGACTGCGGCGGGTACCAGGCGCGCAGCTCGGCGGCCTTGTGGACCAAGGCGCGCAACCGCTCGGCCGGGCCCCGGGCGGCAGCTCGTCGGGCTGGACGAACACCGCGAGCCGGGCCAGCTCCCGCAGCACGAAGGTGCGTTTCAGGGCGCTCGGGTCGAGCCCAAGCACCTCGCGGCGGTGGTCGGCGGTCGCGGTGAGGACGAGGTCGGCCCACTCGACCTGCGGCTCGCGCAACCAGGTCGCGGCGAAGCCGGACGCGTCGATGCCGAGCTCGCCCAGCACGCGGGCCGCCGGCGGGTTCATCGGGTCGCCGCGGTGCCCGCCGTACGTGCCCGCACCGCGCACCTCGACCCCTTCGGCCAGCGGCCCGTACCTCGAGGCGAGCTCCGCTCGCATGATCCGCTCCGCCATCGGGGACCGGCAGATGTTTCCGGTGCACACGTGCAGGACGTGGAAGGAGCCGTCGCTCGAGGTCACGAGGCCCCCTCGAGATCCGGGCAGACCTCGCGCAGCTCGTCGAGCCCCAGGGCACCGAGCCGGAGCAGCCGCGGCGTCCCTCCGCTGAGGTCGACGATCGTCGAGGGCACCGAGGCCCCGCACGGCCCGCCGTCCAGGTAGACGGCCACCCAGTCGGCGAGCTGGGCGATCGCCTCGTCCGCCGTCGTGGCGGGCGGTTCGCCCGAGCGGTTCGCGGAGCTGACCGCCATGGGCCCGACGCGACCGAGCAGCTCGATCGCGACCGGGTGCAGCGGCATCCGCACGGCCACCGTGCCGTGCGCATCACCGAGGTCCCAGGCCAGCGACGGCGCCTGCGCCACGACGATCGTGAGCGCCCCCGGCCAGAACGCCTCGATCAGCGCCTCGGCGGCACTGGACAGGTACGCGGTGAGCCCGGCGACCGTCCGGGGCGAACCGACCAGGACCGGTACCGGCATGTCTCGACCGCGGCCCTTGGCGCGGAGCAGGTCGGCGACACCGGTCGACGAGAACGCGTCGCAGCCGAGGCCGTAGACCGTGTCCGTGGGCAGCACCACGAGCTCGCCGCGCTGGGCCACCTCCGTCGCCTGGTCGAGGCCGATCCGCCGTTCCTCCGGGTCGTCGCAGCTGAAACGGCGGCTCATCGGTCTCCTCCATCGCCGCTCGGGGCACTGGTCGGGGCACTGGTCGGGGCACTGGTCGGGGCGTCGCGTCGAGCGACGGCGTAGCGGTCGCGGCCGGTGAGGTCGCGGTGGTCGGCAGCCTCGACCCATCCTCCCTGGTCCCGCAGCGCGGCGACGACCGCCGCGCCCTGGACGTCGGCGTGCTCGACGACGAACCAACCACCGGGTCGCAGCAACGCCTGGGCCCGGACAGCGACGCCCCGCAGGACGCCGAGGCCGTCGGGGCCGTTGCCCCACAACGCGACAGCGGGGTCGTACGCGAGGACCTCGGGGTCGCGTACGACCCCGTCGGCCGGGATGTACGGCGGGTTGCTGACCACCACGTCGACGGTGCCGTCCAGCTCGGCGAGGGTGCCCGCAGCCGTCGCGTCGCCGGCCTGCAGCCGGACGTCGGAGCCTTCGACGTTGCGGCGGGCCCACACCAGCGCTTCCTCGGACACCTCCACGGCATGGACGATCGCCTCCGGTACCTCGCCCGCGACGGAGATCGCGATGACGCCCGAGCCGGTGCAGAGGTCGACCACCAACGGGCTGCGACCCTCGGCGACGACCTCCCTCGCGCGGTCGATCGCGAAGCCGGCGACGACCTCGGTCTCCGGCCTGGGGACGAAGACACCCGGCCCGACCGCCACCTCCACGTGCCGGAATGCGGCAGTACCGAGGATGTGCTGGAGGGGTTCCCTCGCCTGCCGCCGTGCGACCGCGGCCCGGAACCTGGTGATCGTCGCCTCGTCGAGCACCTGCACCGAGCGCAGGCCGGAGCGCGGCACGCCGAGGGCATGGGCGGCGAGCTCCTCGGCGTCGTACCGCGGCGACGGGACCCCGACCGCCTCGAACGCGAGGGCGGCGTCAGCGACGAGCCCCCACAGGAGCTGCTGGACAGGGACCGACTGCTCAGGCATCGCCTGACAGCTTCGCCGCCATGTCGGCCTCGATAGCCGACTGAACGACGGGATCGAGGTCTCCGTCGAGGACCTGGTCGAGGTTGTACGCCTTGTAGCCGGTGCGGTGGTCGGCGATCCGGTTCTCCGGGTAGTTGTACGTGCGGATCCGCTCCGAGCGGTCGACGGTACGGACCTGGCTGCGGCGCTCGTCCGAGGCAGCGGCGTCGGCGGCCTCCTGCGCGGCGGCAAGCAGCCGGGCTCGCATGATGCGCATCGCCGACTCCTTGTTCTGCAGCTGGGACTTCTCGTTCTGGCAGGACACGACGATCCCCGTCGGCAGGTGCGTGATGCGTACGGCGGAGTCGGTGGTGTTGACGCTCTGGCCACCTGGGCCGGACGAGCGGTAGACGTCGATCCGGAGGTCGTTCGGGTCGACCGTCACCTCGACGTCCTCGGCCTCGGCGAGCACCAGCACGCCGGCCGCCGAGGTGTGGATACGGCCCTGCGACTCGGTGGCGGGCACCCGCTGCACGCGGTGGACGCCCCCCTCGTACTTCAACCGTGCCCAGGGCGCGTCGCCGGGTTGCGGCGTGCCCTTGGCCTTCACTGCCATCGCGACGCCCTTGTAGCCACCGAGGTCGGACTCCTGCGCGTCCAGCACCTCGACCTTCCAGCCGCGGCGCTCCGCGTAGCGCTGGTACATCCGCAGGAGGTCGCCCGCGAACAGCGCGGACTCGTCGCCACCCTCCCCCGCCTTGACCTCGAGGATCACGTCGCGGTCGTCGTCCGGGTCACGCGGAACCAGGAGCAGCCGCAGCTGGTCGTCGAGCTCCGCGTGGCGCGCACGAAGCGACGTCACCTCGGCGGCGAAGGACGGGTCCTCCACGGCGAGCTCGGTTGCTGCGCCGATGTCGTCGCCGGTCTGCCGCCACTCCCGGTAGGCGGCGACGATCGGCCCGAGCTCGGCGTAGCGACGGCCGAGCCGGCGGGCCGCACCTGCGTCGGCGTGGATCGCCGGGTCGGCCAGGCGTCGCTCGAGATCGGCGTACTCGGCGACGAGATCTTCGACGTTGTCGAACATCGGACGGCCTCTCGGACTTGTGCTGCTGGACGGGCTGGGGACGAGAACACGAACGGCGCCGCCCCGGGATGTCCCGGAGCGGCGCCGTCGGCGTAGCTACTTTGCGGCGTCGGCCTTCTTGCCGAAGCGCTGCTCGAACTTGGCGACGCGGCCGCCGGTGTCGAGGATCTTCTGCTTGCCCGTGTAGAACGGGTGGCAGGCGGAGCACACGTCGGCGTGGATCTGGCCACTGGTCGCGGTGCTGCGCGTCACGAAGGTGTTGCCGCAGGTACAGGTCACCTGGGTCTCGACGTACGTGGGGTGGATGTCGGGCTTCATGGTGCTTCTCCTGTCGATAGGCGGCGCCGGGTCGCCCGCATCGATGTCGTCGACGCGGCCGTGAACCGGGCCTGCTCCCAGTGTGCCAGCACCGGGTCGCGCTTGCGAAACCGCTTGCGAAACAAAGCGGCACGAAGCGGCATTCCCCCGTACAGCGCTCTCCTGTCAGGCCGAGCGGGGCCTGCGGCCCCTGCTCGGTCTGACACGAGACCGGTCAGTCGTCCGAGCCGCCGGACATCGGCGTCGTCTTGGCGACCTCGAGCAGGAACTCGTAGTTGCTCTTGGTCTGCTTCAGCTTGTTGATCAGCAGCTCGATCGCCTGCTGGGAGTCGAGCGCGTGCAGCACCCGGCGCAGCTTCCAGACGATCTTGAGCTCTTCCGGCGACAGCAGGATCTCTTCCTTGCGGGTGCCGGACGGGTCGACGTCGACCGCCGGGAAGATCCGCTTGTCGGCGAGCCGGCGGTCCAGCTTGAGCTCCATGTTGCCGGTGCCCTTGAACTCCTCGAAGATCACGTCGTCCATCTTCGAGCCGGTCTCGACGAGTGCCGTGGCGAGCACGGTGAGCGAGCCGCCGTCCTCGATGTTCCGGGCGGCACCGAAGAACCGCTTCGGCGGATACAGCGCGCTGGAGTCGACACCACCGGACAGGATCCGTCCGGACGCCGGGGCCGCCAGGTTGTAGGCCCGACCCAGCCGGGTCATCGAGTCGAGCAGGACGACCACGTCGTGCCCGAGCTCCACCAGCCGCTTGGCCCGCTCGATCGCGAGCTCGGCGATGACGGTGTGGTCCTCGGCGGGACGGTCGAACGTCGAGGCGATGACCTCGCCCTTGACCGACCGCTGCATGTCGGTGACCTCTTCTGGCCGCTCGTCGACGAGCACGACCATCAGGTGCACCTCGGGGTTGTTCAGGCTGATCGCGTTGGCGATCGCCTGGAGCACCATCGTCTTGCCAGCCTTGGGCGGGGAGACGATGAGCCCGCGCTGGCCCTTGCCGATCGGCGCCACGATGTCGATGACCCGGGCCGTGAGGTTGGTCGGGTCGGACTCGAGCCGGAGCCGGTCCTGCGGGTACAGCGGTGTCAGCTTGTTGAAGTCGGGCCGGCCGAGCGCGGCCGACGGGTCCAGCCCGTTGACCGAGTCGAGGCGGACCAGCGCGTTGAACTTGTCGCGGCGCTCGCCGTCCTTGGTCTGCTTGACGGCACCGGTGACGGCATCGCCCTTGCGGAGCCCGTACTTCCGTACCTGGGCGAGGGTGATGTAGACGTCGTTGGGACCGGGCAGGTAGCCGGTCGTACGGACGAAGGCGTAGTTGTCGAGCACGTCGACGATGCCGCCTACCGGGACGAGGACGTCGTCCTCGCCGATGACCGGCTCGGCCTCCCCGCCGAAGCGCTCGCCCCGCTCGCCCCGGACGCCGGGACGGCGGTCACGTCCCCGACCACGACGTCGACGCCGGCCGGTGCCGTCGTCGTCGTCGTAGTAGGGGCGGTTCTGGCCCGGCTGGTTCGACTGGCCGCCCTGCTGGTTGCCGTCCGAGCGGTTGCTCTGACCGCCCTGGTTCTGGCCCTGCTGGTTCTGGTTGCCACCCTGCTGGTTGCCACCCTGCTGGCTGCCACCCTGCTGGTTCTGGCGATCACCTTGCTGGCCTCGCTCGCGCGGCGGGCGCTGGTCCCGGTTGCGGGGCGGACGGTCGCCCCCCTGCGACTGGCCCTGCGGCTGGCCCTGGGCGCTGCCACCGTTGTTCGCGCCTCGCGGCTCGGTGCCCGCCGGCTCGGTGCCCGCCGGCTCGTCGCCCGCAGGCTCAGAGGTCCGCGGCTCAGAGGTCCGCGAAGCCACGGGGTCGGCCGGGGCCTGCGCCTCGGCGCGACTCTTGACCTCTCGCTGAGGCTCAGCCTTGGTGCGGGAGCCGCTCGGCGCCGCGCCGCCGGTCTGGGCGGCGGTGATCGCGGCGATCAGCTCGCCCTTGCGGAGGCGCGTCGTACCCGGGATCCCGAGCGTGGAGGCGACCTGCTGGAGCTCGGCGAGCACCATGGTGGTCAGCCCGCCGGACTTGCGGCGCGCCTTGCCGTTGCCAGCATCGGCCGAGCTGGTGCCGGGGGTGGACGTTTCGGATGCGTCGGTCGACTGGGCCGCGGCTGATCGTGCGTCGACGACGTCTGTGCTTGTGTCGCTCACTAAGAGTGTCCTTGTCAGGAGCGGGATGTGAAGCAACCAGGCTCTTGGAGGCGGGCTCCGCGATTTCGAGAGCTACCCGACGTACGCCAGAGAACCGGCGGACGAACCAAAGGGGTAACAGTGGAGCACCGGCCCGATGGGCGTCTGGTGCATTGCCACCCTAACACCAATCCGGCCAGAACCCTTCCCACTTGCCGATCGCTGCGCCGATCGGGTCAGCCGTGCGGGTCATAGCGGCAGCAGCCGGGCGCCTTCGCGGTCGAGGTCGAGGCGGTGGACCACCCAGCCCTTGGGAGCGGCAGCGACGACCTGGTCGGCCGTCGCCGTGTCGGCGAGCGACAGCACCGTCGGGCCCGCACCGGAGATGACCGTGGCGACCCCCTGCTCCCTCAGCCGGGCCACGAGGGCGGCAGACCGCGGCATCGCGGACGCCCGGTAGGGCTGGTGCAGGCAGTCGTCGGTCGCGGCCAGCAACAGGTCGGGGCGGCCGACCATGGCCGCGGTGAGCAGCGCGGCACGGCCGACCGAGCGCGCGGCGTCGGCGAACGGGACCTCGTCGGGCAGCAGGCGCCGGGCCTTGGACGTCGGCACCGCAGTCGTGGGCACGAAGATGACTGGGACGATCGAAGGGGCAACCGCGAGGGACACCGCACGCACCCCTGACGCCTCGGACCATGCGATGACGTAACCACCCAGCAGGCAGGCGGCCACGTTGTCCGGATGCCCCTCGACGGTGGCGGCCAGCTGCAGCACCGCCGCATCGTCGAGGCGCTCGTTGCCACCCACGACGAGCCCTCGGGCGGCGAGGACGCCGGACACGATCGCGCCGGCGCTCGAGCCGAGGCCGCGCCCGTGCGGGATCCGGTTTGCGCTGCGCAGTGCGAGCCCTCGCGGCTGCCCACCCAGCAGGGTGAACGCCGCGCGCATCGCCTTGACGATCAGGTTGCGCTCCCCCGTCGCCACCTTGTCGGCGCCCTCGCCAGCGACCTGGCAGTCGACACCCGACTCGGTCACCTGGACCACGACGTCGTCGTACATCCCGAGGGCGAGCGCGCACGCGTCGAAACCGGGGCCGAGGTTGGCGCTGGTCGCCGGTACCCGCACGCGTACCGGGGCAGCCCGGAAGGTGGCCCCCGCCATCAGCCGTCCAGGCCGAGCAGGGCCGCGGCGGCGGCGGGGTCGACACCGACGGTCCGAGGGACGGGCGCGCCGTCGATGGCCCACTGCGGGTCCTTGAGGCCGTGCCCGGTGACCGTGCAGACGACCGTCTGGCCGGGGTCGAGGAGGCCCGCGTCGCGCGACTGCAGGAGGCCGGCCACCGACGCGGCCGACGCGGGCTCGACGAAGACGCCCTCCCTGGATGCGAGCAGTCGGTAGGCCTGCAGGATCTGGCGGTCCGTGACCGAGTGGATCAGGCCACCGGAGTCGTCGCGCGCCGCGATGGCGAAGTCCCAGGACGCCGGGTTGCCGATCCGTATGGCGGTGGCGATCGTGGACGGGTTCGGCACCGGGGCCCCGAGTACCAGCGGCGCCGCCCCGGCCGCCTGGAAGCCCCACATCCGCGGTCGCTTCGAGGCGGTTCCGTCGGCGGCGTACTCGGTGAAGCCCTTCCAGTACGCGGTGATGTTGCCTGCGTTGCCCACCGGGAGCACGTGCAGGTCGGGGGCGTCCCCGAGGGCGTCGACGATCTCGAACGCCGCGGTCTTCTGCCCCTCGATGCGTACCGGGTTGACGCTGTTGACCAGGGCCACCGGGTACTGGTCGGCGAGGTCGCGGGCGAGGGCGAGGCAGTCGTCGAAGTTGCCCTCGACCTGCAGGAACGTGGCCCCGTGCGCGAGCGCCTGCGACAGCTTGCCCATCGCGATCTTGCCCTGCGGGGCGAGGACGGCGCAGAGCATCCCTCCGCGCACCGCGTAGGCGGCGGCAGACGCGCTCGTGTTGCCGGTGGAGGCGCAGATGACCGCCTTGGCGCCGGCCTCGGCCGCCTTGGAGATCGCCAACGTCATGCCGCGGTCCTTGAACGACCCGGTCGGGTTGGCGCCCTCCACCTTGAGGTAGACGTCGCAACCGGTCGCCTCGGACAGGACGTTGGCCCGGACCAGCGGGGTGCCGCCCTCGCCGAGCGTGACCACGGGCGTGCTGGCGCTGACCGGCAACCGGTCGCGGTACTCCTCGATCACGCCGCGCCACGGGTGGGTGCGGCGGGCCGCACGCGGCTCGGCACGCGCCTCGGTACGCGACTCAGCACGCGCCTCGGGAGTCGCCTCGGGAGTCATGGTCATTCGCCCTCCACCCTCATCACCGACGCCACCGCTCGTACGACGTCGAGCGCGCGCAGGTCCTCGACGACACCGGCGAGCGCAGCCTCCGACGCCTTGTGCGTGACGACCAGCAGCGACGCCTCGTCGCCGCGGCCGTCCTGCCGGAGCGTCTCGATCGAGACGTCGTGGACCGCGAACGTCTGCGCCACCGCGGCGAGCACGCCGGCCTTGTCGGCGACGTCGAGGCCGATGTAGTAGCGGGTGAACGCCTCGCCGAGCGGGCGTACCTCGAGGTCGGCGTAGGCGCTCTCGCGCGGTCCCCGGCCGCCGGAGAGCCGGTTGCGGCCGACCGCGACGAGGTCGCCGAGCACCGCGGAGGCCGTCGGCGATCCGCCGGCGCCGCGGCCGTAGAACATCAGCTGACCGGCCGCTTCCGACTCGACGAACACCGCGTTGTAGGCCTCGCGGACGCCGGCCAGCGGGTGCGTCAGCGGGATCATCGCGGGGTGGACCCGTACGGACACGCCACGACCGTCGGCCGACCGTTCGCAGATCGCGAGCAGCTTGACGACGTGGCCCATCGCCTGGGCGGTGGCGATGTCGCCGGGGCTCACGTGGGTGATCCCCTCGCGGTAGACGTCNGCCAGNGTGACCCGGGTGTGGAACGCCAGCCCGGCAAGNATCGACGCCTTGGCCGCCGCGTCGTAGCCCTCGACGTCGGCGGTCGGGTCGGCCTCGGCGTAGCCGAGCGCCTGCGCCTCGGCGAGGGCGTCGGCGAAGCTCGCGCCGGTCTCGTCCATCTTGGTGAGGATGTAGTTGGTCGTGCCGTTGACGATGCCGAGCACCCGGTTGACCTTGTCGCCGGCGAGGCTCTCGCGCAGCGGCCGCAGCAGCGGGATGGCACCCGCGACCGAGGCCTCGTAGTACAGGTCCACCCCTGCTTCGTCGGCCGCCGAGTACAGCTCCGCACCGTGCTCCGCGAGCAGCGCCTTGTTGGCGGTCACCACGCTGGCTCCGCGCCGGATGGCCTGGACCAGCAGGCTGCGGGCCGGCTCGATGCCGCCCATCAGCTCGACGACGACGTCGACGTCGACTCGGGCGACGAGCCCGGTGAGGTCGTCGGTGAGCAGCTCGCGGGGGACGGCCACGCGGCGCTCGGCGGAGACGTCGCGGACGCCGATCGCGACCAGCTCGAGCGGAGCACCGATCCGGGCCGCCAGGTCGTCTGACTGAGACGCCAGAAGCCGGACCACCTCGCTCCCGACCACGCCGCACCCCAGCAGCGCCACTCGGAGCGGCTGCGCGCCCATGACGGACTCTCCTTCTCAGACCGGACTCGTACGTCCCGGCGGACAGGACGACCCTACCGTGCAGGTGATCAGCGACTCAGGCGTCGACGTCGAGGGCGAGCAGGTCGTCGACCGTCTCGCGGCGCAGGATCACCCGGCTGGCGCCCTCGGTGACCGCGACGACGGGCGGCCGGCCCACCGCGTTGTAGTTGGAGGCCATCGCCCGGCAGTAGGCACCCGTGGCGGCGACCGCTAGCAGGTCGCCGGGGGCGAGGTCACCGGGCAACCAGGCGTCCTTGACGACCACGTCGCCGCTCTCGCAGTGCCGGCCGACCACGCGGGAGAGCCGCGGCTCGGCCTCCGACCGGCGCGACGCGAGCACCACGGTGTACTCCGCGTCGTAGAGGGCGGTCCGGATGTTGTCGCTCATCCCTCCGTCGACGCTGACGTACGAGCGGTGCAGGTCCGTGCCGTACTCGACGTCCTTGACCGTCCCCACTTCGTACAGCGTGAACGTCGTCGGACCGACGATCGCCCGGCCGGGCTCGACCGCGATCCGGGGCACCGGCAGCCCGTAAGCCGCCGACTCGCGCTCGACGATCGCCCGCAGCGAGCCGGCCACCGCCGCCAGGTCGGCCGGGTCGTCGCCGGTGACGTAGGCGATGCCGAGGCCGCCGCCGAGGTTGAGCTCCGGAAGCTCGAGGCCGTGCTCGTCGCGTACCTCTGCCGCCAGGCCGACGACCCGGTGGGCTGCGACCTCGAAGCCGGCGGTGTCGAAGATCTGCGAGCCGATGTGCGAGTGCAGCCCGACCAGGTCGAGCTGCGGGAGTGCCACGACACGACGGACAGCCTCGGCCGCGTCGCCGCCGGTGAGGGAGAAGCCGAACTTCTGGTCCTCGTGGGCCGTCGCGATGAACTCGTGGGTGTGCGCCTCGACCCCGACCGTGACGCGTACGAGGACCTTCGGACGCGCCCCCACCTCGTCGGCGAGGAACGCCAGGCGGGCGATCTCCTCGTGGGAGTCGAGGACGATCCGGCCGACGCCCGCGTCGAGAGCCGCGGAGAGCTCGGCCGTCGACTTGTTGTTGCCGTGCATGAGGATCCGCTCTGCCGGGAAGCCGGACCGGAGAGCGAGGGCGAGCTCCCCACCCGTCGCCACGTCGAGGCCGAGGCCCTCGTCACGGATCCAACGCGCGACAGCGGTGGTGAGGAACGCCTTGGAGGCGTAGTAGACCTCGCTGCCGAAGGCGCCGCGGAACGCCTGGCAGCGCGCCCGGAAGTCGGCCTCGTCGAGGAACAGCGCCGGCGTTCCGTGCTCTGCGGCGAGGTCGCGCACGTCGTGGCCGGCCAGCCTGAGGATCCCCTCGGCGTCGCGGTCGACACCCGCCGACCACACCACGGGGTCGAGGCGGGCGAGGTCGTGCGGCGGTGCGACGGGCGGGGCCTCGTGGATCTGGTCGCCATGCCTCGGCCCGGCCGGATGGGCGCGCACCGGCTACATCCGCTCGGGCGCGGAGACGCCGAGCAGGTCGAGCCCGTTGGCCAGCACCTGCCGGGTCGCGGCGCAGAGCAGCAGCCGCGCCTGGTTCAGCGGCCCCGGCTCCTCGTCGCCCATCGGCAGCACGCGGCAGGCGTCGTAGAACCGGTGGTAGGTGCCGGCCAGCTCCTCGAGGTACCTCGCGACCCGGTGCGGCTCGCGCAGCTCGGCGGCCGTCGCGACCACGCGGGGGAACTGGGCCAGCGCGCCGAGCAGGTCGCCCTCGCGCTCGTGGTCGAGCAGGCCGGCGTCGAAGCCGGCGGCGTCCGGGGCGAGGCCGAGATCGGCCGCGTTGCGGATCACCGACGAGATGCGCGCGTGGGCGTACTGCACGTAGTGCACCGGGTTGTCGTTGGTGCTGGCCGTCATGACCTCGATGTCGAGGGTGAGCGGCGAGTCGACCGGGTAGCGGCACAGCGTGTAGCGCGCCGCATCGACGCCGACCTCCTCGACGAACTCCTCGAGCGACACGATGTCCCCGGCTCGCTTGGAGAGCTTGACCTCCTGGCCGCCCTTGAGGATCTTGACCAGCTGGCCGATCAGGACCTCGATGTTGCGGTCCGGGTCGTCACCCGCGCAGGCGGCGACCGTACGCAGCCGGTTGACGTAGCCGTGGTGGTCGGCGCCGAGCAGGTAGATGCAGACGTCGAAGCCCCGCGCCCGCTTGTCGAGGTAGTAGGCCGTGTCGCTCGCGAAGTAGGTCAGCTCGCCGTTGGCCTTGACCAGGACGCGGTCCTTGTCGTCGCCGAAGTCGGTCGTCCGCAACCACACCGCTCCGTCGGCATCGAAGACGTGGCCCTGCTCGCGCAGCTTGACCATGCCGCTGTCGACGGCGCCCGAGTCGTGCAGCGACCGCTCCGACGTCCAGACGTCGAAGTGGGTACGGAAGCTGTCGAGCACCCGCTGCTGGTCGGCCAGCTGCAGCGCGTACCCGGCCTCGCGGAAGGCTTCCATCCGCTCGTCGCCGTCGAGGCCGGCGACCTCGGGGTGCTCGGTGACGATCTGCTCGGCGAGGTCCTTCACGTACGCGCCGTGATAGCCGTTGTCCGGTACCGGCTCGCCCGCGGCCGCCGCCGCGAGGGAGGCCCCGAACAGGTCCATCTGGATGCCGCGGTCGTTGATGTAGAACTCCCGCTCGACGACGGCGCCGGCCGCCGCGATCACGCGCGCCATCGCGTCACCGACCGCCGCCCAGCGGGTGTGCCCGAGGTGCAGCGGCCCGGTGGGGTTGGCCGAGATGAACTCGAGGTTGACCCGCTGGCCGGCCAGGGTGCCCGACCTCCCGTACTCGTGGCCGGCGCGCACGACCAGGGCTGCCACCGCGCCCTGCTCGGCGGCGTCGAGGGTGATGTTGAGGAACCCGGGTCCGGCGACGTCGACCTTGACCACCCCCGGGATCGCGGCGAGGTGCTTGGCGATCGCCTCGGCGACNTCGCGCGGCGGCCGNCCGGCCGGCTTGGCCAGCTGGAGGGCGATGTTGGTGGCGTAGTCGCCGTGCTCGCGGCTCCTGGGGCGCTCGACCTTGATCTGGGCGGGAATGGCAGCGTCGTCGACGGCGAGGTCGCCCGACGCCTGCGCCGCGCGTACGGCAGCAAGGACGGAGTCAGCCAGCTGGGCCGGGGTCATGCGGTCAAGGCTATCGGCGGGCGTCGATCAGGTTTCGGACAGTCTCGACCAGCTCGCCAGGGTCGAACGGCTTGGTGACGTAGGCGTCGACGCCCGCCTGCCGACCGCGCTCCTTGTCCGACGTCTGGGCCCGCGCGGTGACCATGACGATGGGGATCCCGGCGGTCGTCGCATCGGACTTGAGCCGCGTCGCGGCGGCCACCCCGTCGAGGCGGGGCATCATCACGTCCATCGTGATCAGGTCAGGCTGCAGCTCGGGTACGAGGTCCAGCGCCTCCTGGCCGTCGATCGCCGTGTGCACCTCGAAGCCCTCCAGTGCGAGGTTCACGCGGATCAGCTCGCGGACGCTTGCGGTGTCGTCGACGACGAGCACGCGTGGCGGCTGGTGCACCTGGTCGAGCCCTCCCGCCCTGGTAGCCTTGGCGTCCTCCGAGCCCCCGTAGCTCAGGGGATAGAGCATCGCCCTCCGGAGGCGGGAGCGTAGGTTCGAATCCTACCGGGGGCAC